>Ga0187865_1000487_pt1 | contig 55308 bp, 42 predicted proteins | sample June2016WEW_11_1_2_FD_132989 | JGI IMG/M metagenome (GOLD analysis project Ga0187865, IMG submission 132989) | Peatland microbial communities from SPRUCE experiment site at the Marcell Experimental Forest, Minnesota, USA - June2016WEW_11_100 | ecosystem: Environmental > Terrestrial > Soil >...
AGTGTACCTGAGCGGCGATTCTCGACCATCCCCAGCGTACCGGGCGATGGCGTAGAAAAGCGCCGCAGTGTACCTGAGCGGCGATTCTCGACCATCCCCAGCGCAGATGTTGAGCAGAATGTTCAGTGGGTGAGTGTACCTGAGCGGCGATTCTCGACCATCCCCAGCCGATTGCGAGTGCTGGCACGGTGGTATCCGAGTGTACCTGAGCGGCGATTCTCGACCATCCCCAGCTCTGTGCGCGGTGGTGTGATGACGTTTTGAGTGTACCTGAGCGGCGATTCTCGACCATCCCCAGCTGGTTCGACGTTAAACTAATCAAGTCCCGCCTGAAGGCTTGGCGAACGACCGACGACCAGCGACCAACGACCCATGATCAAATCCCCCCGAGGAACCCGCGACCTTCTCCCGCCCGACACGGCGCTCTGGAACTTCGTCGAAGCCGCCGTCCGCGACGTCTTCCGCGCCTACAACTTCCACGAAATCCGCACCCCCATCTTCGAGTCCACCGAACTGTTCGCCCGGGGCGTAGGCGAAGAAACCGATATTGTCAGCAAGGAAATGTTCACCTGGGAAGATCGCGGCCGCGCCGAAAGCGATAAAGGACAATCTCTCACCCTGCGCCCCGAAAACACCGCCGGCGTGGTCCGCGCCTACATCGAGCACAAACTCTGGGACCGCGGCCTCAACAAGCTCTTCTATATCGGACCGCAATTCCGCCGCGAGCGTCCGCAAAAAGGCCGCTACCGCCAGTTCTATCAAATCGGAGCCGAAGTCATCGGCCCCGCCGCCGCCGGCAGCCAGTCTCCCGCCAGAGACGCGGAAATTCTCGAACTCCTGGCCACGCTGCTTGATCGCGTGGGCATCACCGACTGGACGCTCGAACTAAACTCCGTAGGCTGCCCCGCCGACCGCGCAAAATTCGACGAAGCCCTCCGCCAGGCGCTCGCACCCGTAGTAGGAAAAATGTGCGCCGACTGCCAGCGCCGCAACGTAACCAATCCTCTGCGCGTCTTCGACTGCAAAGTTCCCGAAGATCAACCGATCATCGAAACTCTACCCACCATCAACCAATTTCTAGACGAAGCCTGCCGCACCCACTACGAAGAAGTAAAAAGCATTCTGAACGCAGTCGGGGTCCCCTTCGTCGAGAAACCGCGCCTGGTGCGGGGATTGGATTACTACACCCGCACTGCGTTTGAATTTACGCATGGCGCGCTCGGCGCGCAGAATGCGATTCTTGGCGGCGGACGATACGATGGGCTATCGGAAGCACTTGGCGGGCCGGCGGCTCCGGGGATTGGGTTCGCTATCGGAGAAGATCGGCTGGTGCTTTCGCTGGCCGCGTCGGCGGAATCGGTTGTGCGCAAGCCCGACGTTTACATTGCTCCGCTCGGCGCCGGGATGAATCGCGAAGCCGCCCGCCTGGCTCGCGAACTGCGCCGGCACGATCTGGTTGTCGATCTCGGCGACGAGTCGTTTCGCTTAAAAAAGTCGTTCGAGGCCGCCGACAAGATGGGGGCGCGATACATCCTCATCGTCGGCGAGAACGAAGTGGCGGCCGATGCATTCGCGCTCAAGCATCTGGCCTCCGGCGAACAAGTCACGGTTCCACGCGCGAAACTGGCGCAACGGATTTTGCGGAAGTAGCTGTCAGCTCTCAGCCATCAGCTTTCAGCTCTCAGCTTTTCTCTCTTGGCTTTGCAAACGAAGTAACGCCGTCCGCGGCTAAGCCCAGCCCCGACAGGGGCGAACCAGCTTAGCCCAGCGATTCAGCGCTGGGAAAAGCCGAGGAACTGATTTAAGTCCCGGAGGGACGACCGAGTCCTCACGCACACTCGTTTGGGGCTAGGCAAATAAAACCGCGAACGGATTTGCATCACGAAGTAGAATCGTGCCGGAGGAGACAAACGATGCGAAGCACTTCCCTGCTGTGTGCCGCTATTCTCACTGTCAGTCTGGCCTGGGCGCAGACTTCCAAACCGATCTCGGCCTTCGACCAGCAACTCATCGATCAGCAGAAGCAGTTCCTGGAGGCGATCCAGAGCAAAAACACAACCGTGGTGGGCCGCGCGACCGCGGACGATTTCCTGGGCATCGAAACCAACGGCGATCTCTACGACAAAAGTGAACTCGTCGAATCCGCGCAGGCGGGAATGCCCAAGGAGACGCGCGCCTACGATTTCCACGTCGTCAAACTGAACGACGACTCCGCCGTCGTCGCCTACAACCTGATCGTCCCCGGAGAACATCCCCGCTATCGCCACATGGCCGACACCTGGGCAAGAATCGACGGCCAATGGAAACTAAAATTCCGCCAGATCACCCCCAACCTCTGGAGCGCAAACGATCTGGATTAACGGGCCGTGCCGGAAGGTGACGCCGAGTGCGCGATAAAGGGAACGGTTGCGTCATGCGTTGCCGACTCGAGTGGCCACCCCTCAGAAGCCAACGTGGACGCGAAGGCCCGGCCACCTGCCGCTTTCTAACGTTCGAGATGCCAGTCGCGTACCCTTCCTGATTTTGGAGTTCAGTAACCCGTATCACATCTCGTGGTGATATCGCCCACTGAAGGGAGTTTGTGTTCCACAAGATATTCATCAATTATTCACACCAGCTCAAAGTTCCATTCACATACCTCTGTTCCGATGGACTGCGAAATATTTCCTTGCCGGAATCGCCACCCGCTTTGGCGGGGACTGGGCAACACCGGCGAAAACCGCACGAGCACAAAGCGTTCCATCATGAGAGGAATAACTATGAACAGCAAAGAATGGGTGAAGGCCAGTTGGGCTTCCCTGATGATCGCTGCATTGATGATGCAGCCCGTGACCACGCTGGCCGAAAACCCAAGCAGTGAGGGGATTGCCGACCAGACGAAAGTTGTCGAAATCGCACCGAGATCAAGCGCTGAAGTCGCCCGCTACACGCGCAGCCTGGCGAACTCGCCTAGTCTCACCCATGCTCAGAAACTCGCTCTGCTGCAAAAGAACATCAAATACGTCTTTGTTCTCTTCCAGGAGAACCGGTCGTTTGACTTCTACTTTGGCACCTACCCTGGGGCTCGGGGCCTGTTCTCTCAGTCCGCCGGCAATACGCCTGGCTTTGTCCAGCCGATCGTTTTGACGAACGGCTCGGTCGGCACCATCTCCCCGTTCCTGATTCCGCAGTCGGTCACCGACATCAATGGCAAGACGGTGCTCCTCTATCCGGAGGACACGGACTCGGTGAATCACGGCCACAGGGCCATCGACGCCAAGCTGGATCTGAATGCCAGTCACGTCGCCCAGAACGATCGCTATGCCTTCGTGGAGGAAGGCCTGAGTGGGACACTGAGCGCCGATGGGAAGACCTATACGGGACCGGCGCCAACCGAGCAGCAGGTGCAAAAGGGCGAACTGGTGGTCGGCCATGTGGACTGCAATACCGCTCCATTTCTCTGGAACTACGCGGATCGCTTCACGCTTTTTGATAACTTCTTTGACACCGTGATCGGGCCTTCGACGCCGAACGCCATCGCCATGATCGCTGGCCAGTCGGGAGAGACGCAGTGGATCAAGCACCCCGAGTTGGGGAGCAATTACAACACTACAAACGCGCAACTGCCGGTTACCGGCGATCCACAACCGTATTGGGGATCGGCTCTGGACCCCACACCTGTGGGCGAAAAGCAGCCCACTGAGAGCGGGGCGCCTGGGACGACTAACCCGGCTTCCAACCTGACGTTTGCCAGTCTGCCGCTTTCCTTTATGGGAAACCAGATTGTAAACATCACGGCCAACGACCTGAACCCCGCCTTCGACCTTCTGGATGTGCAGAAGGACATCAAGAAGATCGCCGGCAGCCCGAACGGGCCGGTAAATTGGGGCTGGTTCCAGGAAGGCTATGATCTCGAGCCGACCGACACTGGCGGTACAGCCACCCATCTCAGCTACATCGCCCATCACAATGGCCCGCAATATTTCGGCTATGAGTCCAACAACCAGAGCGAAACCAAAGCGCACCTGAAGGGCCTCGGCGACTTCTACACCGCGATTAGCAATAACGCGCTACCGGCCCAAGGCGGTGTGTTCTATGTCCGCGGCGGGTACGACAACCTCGATAGCCTGACTCCTCGCTCACCCAGCCCGGCGGTCGAGGCCGCTTTCCCCGGCAACGACGACCACCCAGGCTACTCGGACGCGCAGATCAGCGAGGCGCTGCTGGCCGACTCGATCAACGCGATCGCCAACAGCCCGTATTGGTCGCAGAGCGCCATTATCATCACCTACGATGAAACCGATGGCCTCTACGATCACACGCAGCCGGTGATTCGTTCCTGGGATCCGCTTGGAAACGCTCTCGATCAGGGTCCGCGCATTCCCACGATCGTGATCTCGCCTTACGGCATCGTCCACGGAATTTCTCATGAAGCGACCGAGCATGGCTCGATCATCAAGTTCATTGACGAGCTCTTCAACCTGACTCCGCTGGCCAATCTTCCGGACGAAGCCTCGGCTCGCGCTCTGGGCAAGAAGATCTACGGCCAGAAGTACCTTGGGCCGTCCGACGCCGTCGTTCCTGGTGTGGGCGACCTTTTCACCGCGTTCGACAATGGCCGCCTGGAAGGTCTAGTGGCGCCATTGCCAGCCTCGTACGCGACGATTCCAGCGGCTCAGGTGGTGAGCCTGCCCCACTGGAATTCGCAAGGCTGCCGCGTCCTGCAGATCACCCCGACCGACACCGTCCACGGCGTGCTGATCGATCCGGCCCCGGCGGACGTCAATCCTCGTCCCAGCACCAACCCTGGCGTACCGACACAGGGAGGCTGGCCAACGAACTAGGGCTCTTACCAGCCACTTCTTCGGCGACCGGATTTTCTCTCCGGTCGCCGGATTTTTGCATGCATGGCAGATGTTGGTGTTTGGAAGGAACAGAACCACATGAGCAGAATTTCCGCACTTCTACTTTCGATGGCATGGCTGATGGCCGGAATTACCACCTCGGCCCACGCCGGGGCCACACTCGATCGAATTAAAGCCGCCGGTTCACTCCCCTGCGGAGTCAACACCGAAGAGCCCGAATACTCCACTCAAGACGCACACGGGAATCACTCCGCCTTCGACTTGGACATCTGCAAGGCAGTGGCAGTGGCGGTGCTCGGGCCAGACGCCAAGTTCACGGCCGTGCCCTTCCGCGACGAGCAGGACGCCCTGAAAGCGCTCAAGTCCGGCAAAATCGCCCTACTCGCCACGGGATCTCCCAATTTCATGAATACGGCGAACACGGGCCTTGGTTTCGCACGGCCCATTTTCTATGATTACCAGGCCTTTTTTGTGAATAAGACGATGGGAGTCGCTTCCCCGAAGGATCTTGCCGGCAAGAAAATCTGTTTCCTTGGTGGCACCGAGATCGAGGCCCAACTCGCGAGTTACATGCAGCGAGAGAAGATCAAGTGGCTGCCGTTTCCCTTCCAGGAAGAAGGCGAGATGGAAGCGGCGCTCGTCACCCGCAACTGCGCGGCCATCACCGCCGACGTTTCGCAATTAGCCTACGAGCGGCTTGGCTTTAAGAGCGTGGCAAAGAATTTTGAAATCCTGCCCGACGTGATCGCCAAAGACCCGTTGGCGCCAGCCTACACTCTCGACGACCCGCAATGGGCCACCATTGTCAACTGGACCGTCGAAGCTTTGATCCATGCCGAGGAGAGCGGAGTAACGCAGGCGAATCTCGCCGAGATGAAGAACAGCGACGATGCCGTGATCCGGCGTCTGGTCGGCACCCAGCGCGGCTACGGGCAATTTCTGGGACTCGACGACGCTTGGGCCGCCCGAGTCATCGAAGCCGTGGGCAACTATGGCGAAATGTTCGAGCGCGATCTCGGCTCAGGGTCGGTGATGAAACTGGCCCGCGGCGCAAACAACCTCTGGACGCAAGGCGGTCTCATGTACGCGCTCCCCATCCGGTAGGTTCTTGCCGGGAGTTGGATTCGTATCCCAAGGAATTTCGCCGACAGAGAAAAAACCCCACCGCAGTCGACCGCGCCATCGCGGACGATTTCGCGCAAGGCCTCACCATTCACGCCATCCAGGCGGCGATCGAAAATTACGAGCCCGTTCCGGCCTTGTCGTTGTGAGCGAAGCGAGAGGCCCGAAGCCCCGTTCCATTTATAATCTTGGGTTCGGCTCACGACCGTATTCCAGCAAGACGAATCTCGGCAAGACGAATCTCAGTAAGACGAATCTCAGTAAGACAAGGCGAAAACGTGCTCGATTTTTTAGGCGACCTCAGACGAACTCATATGTGCGGGGCTCTTCGGCTCTCCGATGCGGGCAAGAAAGTTGTGCTCATGGGATGGGTCAACCGGCGGCGCGACCTTGGGCAGATCATCTTCGTCGACCTGCGCGACCGCACCGGCGTGACGCAAGTCGTGTTCAACTACGAACTGAGCGCCGCCGTGCACGAGAAGGCGGAAGCGCTGCGCAACGAGTTTGTGATCGCCGCGATCGGCACGGTCAAGCGCCGCGATGCCGACACCATCAATCCCAATATCCCAACCGGCGAAGTGGAACTGGTGGTGGAAGAGTTGCGCATTCTGAACGTGTCGAAGCCGCTGCCCTTTTTGCCCTCGGACACGGTGCTGGCGAACGAAGAAATGCGGTTGAAATATCGCTACATCGATCTGCGCCGCGACGCCATGCAGTTCAACATCGAGCTGCGGCACAAAGTGGCGCTTGCCATCCGCGACAACCTCGCATCGCAGGGCTTCTTCGAAATCGAAACGCCGTTCATGACGCGCTCGACGCCGGAAGGCGCGCGCGATTATCTCGTCCCCAGCCGCGTGTCTCCGGGATCGTTCTACGCGCTGCCGCAATCGCCGCAACTGTTCAAGCAGATATTGATGATCTCGGGCTTCGACAAATATTTCCAGATCGTGCGCTGCTTTCGCGACGAAGATCTGCGCGCCGACCGCCAGCCCGAATTCACGCAGATCGATCTTGAAATGAGCTACCCGCAACCGGAGCGGGTTTGGGAAGTGGTCGAAGGCTTCCTGACTGCGGCTTTCAAAGCGGCGGGGCACGAGATCAAAACGCCTTTCCCGCGCATGGACTTCGACGATGCCATTCGCCAGTACGGCATCGACAAGCCCGACCTGCGCGTGCCGGCCTTCACCGACGTGGGCGATTGTTTTGCGCCCGCCGATCTCGAGCAGCTTGCGATCAACAAAGATTTGCCGGTGATTGCCATCCGCATTCCGCGCGTGGGCGAGCTATCGCGCAAGGAGCGCGACGACATCAAGCCGCTGTTTGTCTCGAAGGGCGGCGCGCGTGTGTTCGAGGACTTCAAGCGCATCGAGAACAAGTTCCCCGAGGCAGGGGCAAGGGTGCGAGAGAAAGTGCGAAAGAACGCGCGTGCGGAAACGGGCGCGGCGGCGGCGGACGATCTGCTGGTGCTGGTGGTGGGCTCGGCGCAGTCGGTACGAGACGACCATCCGGCGGGCAAGCGCAAAGTTACGCCCGCGGAACTGGCGATCTATGCCTCGGCTGGACTGTTGCGGGTGGCGCTGGCGCAGAAATATTCCGACCGGCACAAGCTTTTCCAGAAAGGCGATTACCGTTTTCTGTGGGTGACGAACTTTCCCATGTTCGAGTGGGACGAGGCCGACCGGCGCTGGGTGGCCGCGCATCACCCGTTCACCTCGCCGCACGATGAAGATATGGACAAACTGGAAACCGATCCGGCCATGGTGCGCGCGCTCGCCTACGACGTGGTGCTGAATGGGACGGAGTTGGGATCGGGCTCGATCCGTATTCACCGGCAGGATGTGCAGAGCAGAATCTTCCATGCGCTCGGCATGACGGAAGAAGAAGCGCGCTCGCGCTTCGGCTTCTTCCTCGAAGCGCTCGAGTACGGCACGCCGCCGCACGGCGGGATTGCCCTTGGCCTCGATCGCATCGTGATGATTCTGGCGGGAGCGGATAGTTTGCGCGAAGTAATTCCCTTCCCCAAAACCGCCGCCGCCAAGGACTTGATGATGGAAGCGCCCACGCCGGTGCCGGAGGGGCAATTGCGGGAGTTGGGGATTGGGATTGTACTGAAGAGGTAACGTTCCCTGTGAGCACCCCAGAATCTAACCAGGGTCAATACGCTATGACTCAAACCCAGCAACAGCAGTGGGACTTCCTCGTGGACGTGTTCTTGAGCAATTCCTTGAGCGGCGCCCTTGGACACTCGGGTACTTATGTTAAGACGAGAAACAAAGACGAAGAAAAGTGGCTCAACAAGGGTAAAGAGAAATTATACCGGGTGCTCAAAGCCGCGCTCTGTGAACTCACGGCAATGTATTCAACTGGATCCTCTGTCACAACAGAGGAACACATGGAGAGCCTTCAACGCCTTAAACAATGTGCGAAGGACAGCTGCGCCGAGTTTCTAAGGGACGGCGAGCTTCGCCTCGGGGTCGCCGCGAAATTACTTAATCTCTTTTTGAAATTTTTCTGGTGTGTGGGAAGGATCACGACTCCGCCGCCACATTGCCCGTTCGATCGCCGGCTCATTCAAGAGCGGCTGGGGTTCACAGAGGATGACTGGACCAAAGTTGACGACGCGGCTACCTACCTTAAATGGGTCAGGAAAGCGGAGAAACTACGAGATGAGGAAAATCGGGGATCGTTGGCGGAGTGGGAGCTTTACGCGTGGAGCGGCAAGGCAGGATGTCCACACGCGGAGTAAGGACGGGCGCCCCATTGCCCCCACACATCGCGTCTCTTGCGATGTGTGGGTTCACTCTCCGCCGCGTGCCCCACACACCGCGCCGGCCTCACCAGAGTCCCGAAGGGACGGGCCACCTTAGCCCAGCGCCTCGGCGCTGGGTAGGTAGCCAAAATAGAGATCAAGTCCCGGAGGGACGGCCCCGGCCTAACCCAACACGTGTGCCGGATCGTAAGAAATGCCGTATCTCCGCAACAACCCAACAAACTCTTCCTCATAATTGCGCCTGGCATGATGCGCGGGCTGATTCAGGATGTATGCGACCACGCCATCCGTCTGCGATGCGCTCACGCTGAAGGCGCCGTAACCTTCCTGCCAGGCGAAATTTGCTCCCGCCGCTCCCGTGTCGTTGAGCCATTTCGACGAACAACCCTTTATCGACTGAACCGCCTTCGCGAGCGGCATCGCAGGAGGCACGACGAGGAGAGCGTGAACGTGATCGGATGCGCCGCCGATCTTGACGGCTTCGAATCCATGATTTTTTGCAATGCCCTTGATGTAGCCCCAGAGTTTTGGTTGAAGATCATCGGCAAGACTCTTCTTCCGGTCTTTTGTCGAAAAGACTACGTGCACGCGGTTGCTGGCGTATGTGTGCGACATGGGTCATCCCTCCGGGATTTGATCTCAAAGAGCATTGCCTACCCAGCGCTGGAAGCGCTGGGCTAAGCTAGTTCGCCCTCCGGGCTCTGTCTGATCCGCTGTTGGCAGTGTGCTTGTAACCACCAAGTTGCAGCCGTGATGACGATCACGGTATCTTCGTTCGGTTTCGTCACCAACCTCAATGCCGCAAAGTACGGCGGAAAGTAAGCCGGGTGCCCACTACCGCGTTTCCGCGATGAGTGGGATGCCGCGAGCATTCCCAATTCTGCCGTATGACCCCTGATCTTTTTTCATCACAAATCCGCTGTGTGCACCATCACATACATCCAACCCGCTGTGCGCGATAATGAAGATCTGATTGGCCACGGCAGGAGTGTGTCCGTCTCCAGAGACGGACTTCGATGCCGCCCAGAAGCCATTGTCAGCGCTCCTTGACAACCTAAATGACACCTGAGCAGTCTTCACCCGCTCCCGATTCGGGACCAAGCAAAGTATTTCGCCGCTAAGTCCTTATTTTTGTATTATGTGCAAATAAGTCCTTATTTATGAATTATGTAGCGGGAGCCGCCCGCTAACTCTATGATTTTAATGGAACGAGAAAATAGGGGGGGTAGGGGGGGTACCGCAAATAATCGCAATCCCTTAGCGCCTCGCCGCCAGGCGCTGCTCCACCAACTCCTCGATGCGATTGAGCACCTCGTCCTCGCTCATGTTCGTCGAGTCGAGCACCACGGCATCGTCCGCCGCCACCAGGGGAGAAGCTGCGCGGGTGCGGTCCCGCCGGTCACGCTCGCGAAGCTCCGCAGCCATCGCCTGCGCCGGTGGGCCCTTCACCTGCTGCTGGTCCAGGCGCCGCTGCTCGCGAATCACGGGATCGGCGTCGAGAAAAATCTTCAAATCGGCATCGGGAAAGACTTTTGTCCCGATGTCGCGGCCCTCCATTACGACGCCGCCGGCGATGCCCATCTCGCGCTGCCGCGCCACCATCCACTCTCGCACCTTGGGATGCACTGAGATGCGCGACGCCGCCTCGGTCACATCGCGCTCGCGGATCCGCTCGGAAATGTCTTTTCCGTTGAGCCGGACACGATTGCCGCCGATGGTGCGCTCGAGAGTAATGCGTGATTCCTGCGCCATCTTCAGCAGCGCGGCTTCATCGTCGAACGAAGCGTCCCACTCGATCGCGCACAGCGCCAGCGCGCGGTACATCGCTCCGCTCTCCAGGTTCACGTAGCCGAGTTTGCGCGCCAGGCGGGAAGCGATGGTGCTCTTGCCGGCTCCGGCTGGTCCGTCTATGGCGATGATTAGTTTGCGTTGGGAGGAATCGGTCATTGGGGGAACGTGCGATTCTACACGGCTCACGGTTGGAAAACTACAGGTGCGTGGAATGCTTGGCGCGGGGCTTGTGAAATCCAGCGCGTGGCCTCTCTACAACAAAATCGCCGCCACCCAAGAGCGCTGCCGCGCTTCGCGCGGCTTGGACGGGCGAGGGCGCCCGTCCCTACACGACCTCTTCAGCTCACTCGCTCTGGGCGCGGCTTGGGGACGTAGGCTTGTTTTGGCGGAGTTACCTGCAGCAGCGACTTGCTCCCTACATGTACAAAGCTCAATTCGCGCGCCGACAGCAGGGCATGAATTGCTTCTTTCACCCGCGTCCGGGGAACGAAGTTCGCGAGGAAGTTTTCGACCTCTCCCTCATCGACTGCGATCACGCAGTCCAGATATTTCGAGACCAGCGCGGAGAGCGCTTCGGGCACCGAAATTCCCACGCCCTCGCGCACTACATCGGGCGCCCAGCGCGACAATTCGTCCCACACCGAGCCTTCCTCCACCGTGTAATCGACGCGCGTGATGCGCAGCTTGGCCCACAGTTCGCTCAGTCCGCGATCGAGGCCGGCGTTTGAAACCGAGCCGCCCAGCATCTCGCCCAGTTTCGTTTTCGAAATCGGTCCACGCCGCCGGATGATTTCGAAAGCGTCGCAGGCCAGCGGAGAATAGGGAGACCGCGGTCCCGATGCAGGCGGCTGCTTCGGGTTGCGCTCGCCTACGAGCGAATAGAAATAAGGAAACACCGAGGCCGCCAGCAGGAACGCGTTGTTCTCGTCAATCAGCGGAGCCTCGTAGGCGGCCTGGTCGCGCAGCGCGCGCACCATCAGTTCGGTGGCCTCTTTCGCTCGCGCATCGGCATAGGCGTGCTGGCGCGTCGGCAGCTTGTCATCGGCTCCGACCCAGGCTCCCACGAAAGTCGGCAACAGAATCGCAGGCCGCGTCGGATACATCAGACAGAATCCCACCGACTCGAGGAAGGCACGCGCTTCGTCAAGAGTGCGCACGGGCTGGCCGTCGAGGCGCCACTTTTGCGTGCGCGCCTGGAGAAGTTCCGGGTCGGTCATGATTTGATTAGAACACAGGCTTTCGCTGTTGGCTGATCGCTGTTGGCTGATCGCTATTCGCTATTCGCTGTTCGCTACTGCCACCCAGGTTGTAGCGAACAGCGAATAGCGAATAGCGAGCTTCCTAGATCCGCTTGAATGCCTTCTGAATATCCTGCATGGAATAGCGCAACACCACCGGCCTGCCATGCGGGCAGGTCATGGGATGCTCGGTTTTCGCGAGCTCCGCGAGCAGCCATTCCATTTTGTTCTGTTCGAGGGGCATATTGACTTTGATTGCGGCGTGGCATGCAATCGATGCCGCGATGCGCGCGCGCACCGCTTCCAGATTGATGGCCTGATCTTCGCGCGTGAGCTGCTCGAAGATTTCGTTCAGCATGTGCTCGATCTGCGCCGCGTCCACGCCCGCGGGCGCGATCTTTACCGCCACGCTGCGCGCGCCGAAGGGTTCCGCCTCAAAGCCGTTATGCGCAAGTTCTTCGGCAATGTCGCTGAAGATCGCTTGCTGCGCCGGAGTCAGTTCGATGACCAGGGGCATGAGCAGACGCTGGCTCTCCACCTGCTGCGCCGAACGTTGCCGCAGGACTTTCTCGAACAGCACGCGCTCGTGGGCCACGTGTTGGTCGATGATCCAGAGCCCGTCTTCGTTGACCGCGAGAATGAATGAATTTCGAATCTGTCCGAGAGGACGCAGCGTTCGAAGGGATTCGAGAGTCGGCGCGGCTTGCGGCTCCTGCGCGATCGGCGGCGCGCAGCCGTGATCGGGAATTGGCTGCTGTGAGATTGCATGATCAGAGATCGTTTGATCTGCGCCAGTTGCCTCCGGCGCTCGTGCTAGCGATACCGCTGCGTTTGCCTCGACCGCAATTCCGCCTTCAAATTCGAGGCGCGCCGTGGTCGCGGGAACTGCCGGCGGCTGCAGCGCGAACCCGCCCGCCGCTGCTGGCTCGTACAGGTCGCGCCACGGGGCGCGCTGCAAACCATCGCTGCCGCGTGCGCCATCGGTGAAGCGTGGATTACCGAAACCGGGACTGGAGAGGCCCGGACTTGCGGTCGGCTGCGCACCAATCTCCGTCAAAAACTGCGGCACCGGCCGTGCCTTCATCAGCGCCGCCCGGACAGACTCGCGCACAAAGTCGTGAATCACGGTTTGCTGCCGGAAACGCACTTCGGTCTTCGACGGGTGCACATTCACATCCACTTCGGCAGCCGGCATCTCAATAAAAAGCAGAACCACCGGATACACGGTCGGCGGCAAAATGTTGCGATAGGCCTCGGTGATCGCGTGCTGAATGAGACGGTCGCGAATCAAGCGTCCGTTGACGAAAATAAAAATCGAATTGCGATTGAGCTTCTGAATTTCCGGCTTCGAAACGAAACCGTGCAGCCGCACTTCGCCGAAATCGTGTGGCGCGGGCGCCCCCGCCCGCGAAGCCTCATCCTCGACTTCGGCGGACTGGCGCACAGATGTCTCCGCGCTGCGCCGCCACGGCGGGGGCTGCGGCAGGCCGATGCGCTCCAGCGGTTGCACCGCCGCCAGCGGAATCAACTGGTCGAGGGTCTCGCGCCCAAACACCTGGTAGACGCGCTCGCGATGACCGGCCACGGGCGGCGCCACCAGCAAGGCATTCGTCGCCGAGTGCAACTCGAAATGCTTCTCCGGATGCGCCAGCGCATAGTGGGTTACGAGCGAAGCGATATGGGAGAGCTCGGTCGATTCCGATCTTAGAAATTTCTTGCGCGCCGGCGTATTAAAGAAGAGGTCGCGAATCGTGACCGAAGTCCCCAGCGGCAGCCCCGCCTCTTCCACGCGGATGATCTTGCCGCCGTTGATTTCGAGAACCGTCCCGGCCGCTTCCTCTTCCGCGCGGGTTTCCAGATGGAGGCGGGCCACCGAAGCGATGGAAGGCAGTGCCTCGCCGCGAAATCCCAGCGTCGAAATGCTCAGCAAGTCGTCGGTGTCTTTGATTTTCGAGGTGGCGTGGCGCTCGAAGGCCAGCATGGCATCGTCGCGCACCATGCCGCAGCCGTTGTCGGTGATCTGGATCAGCTTCTTCCCGCCCGCCTCGACCTGAATGCGAATACGCGTGGAACCGGCGTCCAGCGCGTTCTCCAGCAACTCTTTCACCACCGACGCGGGACGCTCGACCACTTCGCCGGCAGCGATCTGGTTGGCAACTCTCTCGGGAAGAACGTGAATCTTGCCCATGGGATTAGTGGTCGGTGGCCAGTGGTCAGTGTGACAGATTCTTAGGCGCAGCGTAAAGGCGGGTCGAGGTCAGCGAGCACGGCGCGTGAGACTCACGTATCGTATAGTTTTCCTGGGAGTGCTGGTATGAAACATGCGATTTTGGGAGCGGGAGCTATCGGAGGGTTGGTCGGCACGGCGCTGGCATCGCTGGGCGAAGACGTGACAGTCGTGGTTCGGCCGGAGAAGCTGTCGAGCTTTTCCCGGAGCCTGGTGCTGGAACGTCCGTCGGGCGCTCTTACGGCGCCAGCGAAGGCCGCCGCCACGCTAACGGAACCGGTGGACGTGCTGTGGATCGCAACCAAAACTTATCAACTGGAAAGTGCGCTGGAAGTTGTGCAGCTATTGCCGGGCTGTGTCGTTCCGCTGCTGAACGGGGTGGACCACATCGCGGTGCTCGCGGCGCGATTTGGACGGGAGCGCGTGGTCCCGGCAACGATCGCGGTGGAAGCGGAGAGGATTGGTCCGGGCCGATTCGTTCAGCGCTCTCCGTTCGTTCGCTTCAACCTTGCCGCCAGCGGAGAGCGACTCTTGGGAGCCATCGTTGCACAGTTGGGCGATCTTGGATTCACCTGCCAGTTCATTCGCAACGAGCAGACTCTGCTGTGGAGCAAGCTCTGCTTCCTCGCACCGTTGGCGCTGGTGACATCCGCATCTGGAACGAACGTTGGAGAGATTCTTGCGGACGCTGCATGGAAACAGAAACTGAGTTCCGCACTCTCCGAGGCTTGCACGGTGGCGAAGGCGAGCGGCGCGGAGGTTGACGCGCGGCAGATACAGGCAGTTTTCGATGGCGTGCCGCCGGGTATGCGCAGCTCCATGCAGAAAGACCTTGCCGCCGGGCGGCAGCTTGAGTTGGATGCCATTGGCGGTCCCATTGTGCGCGGCGGGGAGCGGTATGGCATCGATGTCTCGACTACGGTGGAGCTGATGGCGGCGATTCGCGCGAAGACTTTGCCGCCCGGCCCCTAAAGGGGCGTCTGATTTCGAAGAACTTACGGTATCACTAAAGCGATACCCTGATACGGAACCGGTATCGTTAATGCGATGCCTGATACGAAACCGGAGTTTTTCCGCAGCCCGCCGGGCTCACTTCCCTGATTTCGGGTCGGGACTGGAGTTTCCCATGTCGACGACAACCTTCCACTGGCCATCCTTCTGCTTTTTCCAGATCGAGGTGTACTTGCCGTAATTGGTGACGAGCTTGCCCTCTTTATTCTTGGCGGTGTAGACGTAATTGCCGTAGGTGTAGCCGAGATCGCCGGAAGCGGCCATTTCGGCGTGGACGGGCGTCCAGGTGAGAGATGTGCCTTCGGGCCACGGGGGTTGCTTGCGCATGGCGTCTTTGGTGTCAAAGCCGCCGCCGTCCACGATTTCGACGCCATCTTCGGCGAAGTGGGTGATAAAGGCATCGTGGCCGTGCTGGGCGACGTCCGCGGCAAAACTGGCTTCGAGTTGGAGGAGGAGGTCGGCGCCCTGGGCGGATTTCTGTTTTGTGGCGACGGAAGTAGCAGCGAAGAAAAGCAGAAATGCTACGGTGATTCTGTTCATCGAAAGTTCTCGGGCCGCGGCAGCGGCGTGTTGTTGGGGCAATGCCCGGCGATAAACTTATCATGCGGGAAGTTCGGGCGTCGCGGCGGGGTGCTCGACTCCCGGTAGCTTGAGGTGCTGCACGACACGCGGGCGAGGGCGCCCGCGCCACACGGGCGTTATGCCTGCTACACTTTTTCTCCAATGAGAACTCTAAGACTGCTCTTGAACGTGGCGTGGCTTGCCGGGCTATTGGCGGCGCGGACCGCTTGTGCGCAGGCGGCGCCACAACCGAACGCATCGCAACTGGCTACGGCCGAAGAAAAACATCTGCGGAATGTGCGGCAGCTTACTTTTGGCGGGTCGAACGCGGAGGCTTATTTTTCGCAAGACGGCAAGCGGCTGATTTTTCAATCGACGCGCGACAACTTGCAGTGCGATCAGATTTTCACCATGAATGTGGACGGGACGGAGCAGAAGATGGTCTCGACCGGCAAGGGGCGCACGACCTGCGGCTACATTTTTCCGCATAAGGACAAGATTCTCTATTCCTCGACGCATCTGGCGGATGCGGATTGCCCGGCTCGTCCAGATTATTCGAAGGGCTATGTGTGGGCGTTGCATCCGGGGTTTGATATTTTCACGGCGAAGCTGGATGGGTCGGACCTGAAGCAGCTTACGACAACTCCGGGCTATGACGCGGAGGCGACGATTTCAGAAGACGGGAAGAAGATTGTTTTCACATCGCTGCGCAATGGTGATCTCGATATCTACTCGATGGACGCAAACGGCAAGCATGTGAAGCAGCTTACGCATGAGCTGGGATATGACGGCGGCCCTTTTTTTTCGGCGGACCGGAAGTGGATTGTTTATCGCGCTTACCATCCGAAGACGGAGCAGGAGATTGCGGAATACAAGGAACTGCTGAAGCAGAATCTGATTCGTCCGACGACGCTTGAGATCCGGATCATGAAAGCCGATGGGAGCGGGAAGCGGCAGCTTACGAATTTGAACGCGGCGAGTTTTGCGCCATCGTTTTTTCCGGACGGGAAACGGATTATTTTCGCGACGAACCTGGGCTCCACGGGCGGGATGGGAAACTTCGAGTTATATGCGATCAACGTGGACGGAACGGGGCTGGAGCGGATCACGTTCAGCGACGGGTTTGATGGGTTCCCGATGTTTAGTCCGGATGGAAAGCAACTGGTTTGGATTTCGCATCGTAACGGGAAGGCGCAGCGCGAGACGAATGTGTTTATCGCGGATTGGGTGCCGTGACTTGGGTACCGTGATGAGGCGCTGCCGAGCTGCGCTCGGCTTGGACGGACGAGAGCGTCCGCCCCTACACAACCTTACTTGTCTGACTCTGGCGGAGGAGTTGGCCTTTGATTTGGGCGGGGAGACGCGAACTGGCGAGTACTTCGCGCAGCAGCGGGGCGGGGATTTCGCGGCTGAATTCGAGGGCGCGGGCTAGCGAGAGATGCTCGGTTCGCAGAAGGGCGGCGCGGATTTCTCTGCGGCAGGACCACTTCGCGTGCTGCGCGACCGCATGCACCAGGGCTGCGCTGGCGGCGGGACGAAGCACGGAGTTGATGACGAGGGCTTCGGTGAGGCGCGGGTTTTCGAGCGCGGTCTGCATGACTCGGGTCTCGCGAGCTGCGGTTTTGGCGTCAGTGATTTTGCCGTCGCCGATCTCCACATCCAGCAGAAGCGCAGCCGCTACTCTGCCTGAGGCGCGGCGCGCCAGCGTTAGACGTTCTCCGATGGTGACAGTATTGAGGCGCGAGATCAGGACATCGTTGACCGCAACTTTTACGTCGGCGGGGACGCGGGGGGAGAGCGCAACTTTCATCAGATCGAAAGTGTAGAACTGGCGCGCCAGCGGCACGGACACATGGCGTGGTGTGTTCGGATGGCTGGCCAGCGCGATCTTTACCTTGCGGCTCTTGAGTGCGTTGGCGTTCTTGGCGAGTTGCTCGAGGACTTCAGGAGGCAAGTCGGAGCGCTTGAGGAGGGCCAGGGCCAAGTCCTCGGTGAGAGCGGGGTCGGCGGCGGTGTGGAGGAGATCGGCGGGCGCGGGGCGGCGGACTTGGGCTGCGTCGATTTGGGCTTCATCGATTTTGGCGTTGCCGATTTGAGATTCGGGAGCGAGCGTGGGTGGCGCTGCCGATATCGTTGAGGGCGGCGCGGTTTCGTCTTCGGAAATTTTGTCTTCGGACATTTCGTTGTCGAACATCTCGGGTCAGCCTGCGTCAGACGGGGCAAGCCCCGTCTCTACTTTCGTCTTGCTCTGGCTAGCGCGCCTTCGACCGGATCGGCCAGATCCTGGCGCACGTCGATTCCGGGAAAGCTTGCCTGCAGGGTATTGTAGAAAACCTGGCGCACATCGGGAGACTGACGAAAGACACTGCCCGTCATTGCTACGGGGAGCGAGACTACTGGGAGCATTGCCCCCGGAGCATGAGGCGTGAGACGGCGGACGACGATGGCTGCGAGGGCAACCAACTTGGCTCCGGCATCGGCCAAGAGGTCGCGGGCGATGGAATCGCCCTTGTCGGCGGCGCGGAGGACGATGGGAAACAGGCGCGGGAAATCAGGTGGCGGAGTCGAGTTGGCCTGCTGCACAAGTTCGTCGATGGTGCTGATCTTCCAGGCTTGGAGGACCATGGCGGTGAGCGCGGTTTCGCGGCCTTGATCGCGGGCGCTCAGGATGGCGGAGATGGCGCGGCGGCCGATCCAGTGGCCGGAGCCTTCGTCGGAGACGGCGAACCCCCAGCCTCCGGCGCGTGCGGTGTGACCGGCAGCGTCGCGGCCGTAGACGATGGAGCCGGTGCCGGCGATCGCGATCACTCCGGGTCCCGTGCCGAAAGCGGCTTCGAGAGCGATTACGTTGTCGCCGATGACTTCGATTCTTGTCGGAGCTCTTTCGGAAATTAGTTCGGTGAGGATGCTGCGAATCTTGGCGGCGATCTCGGGCCGGGCAGCGCCGGTGGCGCCGATACAGATGGCACGGATATGGTCGGGGGAAATCTTGGCGGCGGCGCAGACTTGGCGGATCGCGTTATGCAGCGCTTCCCTTGCCTGCTGCTCGCCGTGGCGAATCACGCTGCAGCCGCCGGTCATTGCCTTAGCGAGCACAGCCGTTTCGTCGGCAAGAACGCAGCGGGTTTTGGTGCCGCCGCCGTCGATCCCGAGATAGTAGGCCATCGCGCTAGTTCTAACACAGGTTCGCGAATTAGTTCGGCGGCGGGTTCGGGCGCGGAACATGCTTGTACAATGCAGCGAACCTGTTGCTGGCTGCGGGAGACGCGGCCAGCCGCGTCTCTACTTAGAGGAATCGCTTGGGATTGAATCGGATCGACCTGCTGATTATCGCGGTGTACTTGGCGGGGATCACGCTGTTCGGGCTGCGGTTTCGCAAGCGGCAGCGGACGATGCGGGACTACTTTCTCGCCGACCGCGATATTCCGTGGTGGGCGATTTCGCTGTCGATTGTGGCGGCGGAGACCAGCACGCTGACCATCATCAGTATTCCCGGCCTTGCTTACAATTCGAATCTTACTTTTCTGCAATGGGTGATGGGGTACGTGATCGGGCGCGTCATTATCAGTTTTGTGCTGCTGCCGCAGTATTTTCGCGGTGAGTTGTATACGGCTTATCAGCTGATTGAGCGGCGGTTTGGTCCGGAGTTGCGCACGGTGACGGCGGGCCTGTTTCTTTTGACGCGGGCGGCGGCGGAGGGAGTGCGCGTGTATGCCGTGTCGATTGTGGTGTCGATTGCGCTGGGTACGGGCGAGATCGCTTCGATCGCGATCATCACGCTGCTGACTTTGATCTATACGTTCGAGGGCGGACTGGCGGCGGTGATCTGGACGGACGTCGTGCAAACCTTCATTTATGTGGGCGGGACGCTGGTCGGCCTCGTGACGATTCTGCATCTCGTGCCCGGAGGATGGGGATCGGTCGAGGCGATTGCGAGTGGGCTGCACAAGTTCCAGGTATTCGATCTTTCAATTTTCAATCCAGCGGCCTCGGCGCACTGGCCGCACTTGAATTTTGCGAAACCTTACACGCTGTGGGCGGGGATCATTGGCGGCGCGTTTTTCACCACGGCCAGCCACGGCACGGACCAACTCATCGTGCAGAGATTGCTGGCGGCGCGGAATCAACGGCAGTCAGTGCTGGCGTTGCTGTCGAGTGGATTGGCGGTCTTTTTTCAGTTTGGGTTGTTTCTGCTTGTGGGCGTGATGCTGTTTGCGTACTACCGGGTTCCGTCGTCTGTGTTTGGGCGGGCGGATAGGATCTATCCGACGTTTATCGTGAGCCGGATGCCGCACGGGATTGCGGGGCTGTTGATCGCGGCTATTCTTGCTGCGGCGATGTCGAACTTGAGCGCGGCGCTGAATTCGCTGGCGTCGAGTTCGATTATGGATTTTTATCTTCGCTTTCGCCCCGCTGCGAGTGAAGGAACGCGGCTGCGGCTGGCGCGGCTGGCGACCGTCGGGTGGGCGCTGGTGCTGTTCGGGCTGGCGGTGTTGGCGCTGCATCGGGTGGGGCGCGTGGTGGAAGTTGGGTTGCAAATCGCGTCGGTCGCTTATGGGGCCTTGCTCGGAGTGTTTCTGCTGGGAGTGCTCACCAGGCGCGCGAATCAACGTGGGGCGATAGTGGGCATGATTTGCGGACTCGCGACGGAGTTGTATTTGTGGGGGTGGTCGCAAGTTGCGTTTACCTGGTGGGTCGCGATCGGAACCTGCGTCGCGTTTGCGGTGGGATACGCGGCGAGCGCTTTGTGGAGGATGCCATCGAAAGCTTGAACCGCCGAGACGCCGAGTGCGCAGAGAGAAACTGGTCAAATCTTTTCCATTAATGCCGGTTTTCTCCGCGAACTCTGCGGTTAGAATCTTTCTTCCGAACGAGCGGTAGGGACTATGGACATCGACATAGTAATACGAGCAAAGAACGGCCATCCCCGACGGGAACTCGCGCGCGACCTTGGGTTGTCACATGCTGGCGCGGTGGTGGTTGGGACGATCATCGGGAGTGGGATTTTTCTTGTCCCAACCGAGATGATGCAGGCGGTGGGGTCGGCGCGAGTTGTATATCTCGCCTGGGTGGTCGGGGGGTTGCTCTCCTTTTTCGGCGCGCTTACTTATGCCGAACTGGGCGCTATGAAGCCGCAGGCCGGCGGCGAATATGTGTATGTGCGCGACGCCTACGGGCCGCTGGCGGGATTTCTGTATTCGTGGACCTGGTTTCTGATCGCCAAGCCGGCTTCGATTGCGACCGTAACTACTGGCCTGGTGCGAATACTGGAAACATTTCCGGTCTTCTCTTTTTTCTCGCATGCCTGTATCTCGCATCCATTCACGGTCAGCTACGGGCAACTGGTGGCGATCGGAGCCACGGTTCTGGTTTCGTGGCTGAACTACATTGGGGTGCGCCGGGCGGGAGAATTTCAGTTTTTGTTCACGCTGCTGAAGGTTGCAATCATCCTCGGAATTGTGGCGGTGGGCTTCTCCTACAGCGGAGGAACGTGGGCAAATTTCGCGACTGAGTTCACGGGAGCAAAAGGCGGCGTGGCTGGATTTTTCGCAGCTCTGGTGGCTGCGCTTTGGGCTTACGACGGCTGGAACGATCTGAACATGGTGGCGGGCGAGGTACGGAATCCGCAGCGCAACATTCCGCTGTCGCTGATTTGGGGCGTGGCGACGGTGGGCGCGCTCTACATCCTGGTGAACGCGGCGGTGCAGTACGTGCTGCCGGCGGCGGCGGTGGCAGCCTCGGAGCGTCCGGCGTCGGACGCGGTGGCGCTGGTGCTGGGGCACGCGGGCGCCAGCCTGGTGTCGGCGGGCATGGCGCTTTCGATGCTGGTGACTTTGAACGGCACCATCATGAGCGGAGCGCGCGTGCCGTTTGCGATGGCGCGCGATGGATATTTCTTCAAGGCGATTGCCGAGGTTCATCCGCGCTTCCGCACGCCGTCGGTGGCGATTGTGGCGCAGTGCGGGCTGGCCATCGTTCTGCTGCTGCTCGGCGGCAGTTTCCGGCAATTCTTCTCGCTGGCGATTTTCGCGGAGTGGATGTTCTACATGATCGCGGGCAGCACGCTGTTCGTTTTCCGTCGCCGGGAGCCGCACGCCGAGCGGCCTTATCGCGTATGGGGATATCCGGTAGTTCCGGCGTTGTTTGTGCTGGTTTCCGCGGCGCTTCTCTACTACACCTTCACCGACAATCTGAAAAGTTCGGCGGGCGGATGCCTGGCGATTCTGGCGGGCGGTCCGGTGTTCTACTTTTTTGCGCGGCGCCGGGCGGCGACGCCAAAGTAATCGGTTACCCGTCCGAAGACCAAAGGCGGTTACCAAAGGACACGCGCAAGCGACACGTTTACCCCCTGCCTGATCTCCCATAAGGTGAAGACTCCAACCCCGAGCGCTCTCCCCAGCTTCGGGCCCCCTTTTGGAGTCATGGGATGCCTACGTACGATCGCGGTTTTCAACTCGGCCTGTTGCCTGAAAAGAAGTGGAACTGGCGGACCTTTGCAGCCAGCTACGGAATCCTTACGGGTCTGATTCTGCTTCTGATTGTCGTCGGGATCATGGCGTCCGATACGGTGATTCCGACCGTGAGTTATCACGTTACGGAGCTGATACCCCGGCCGTCGCTGCGACCGGAGCCGCTGCCCAAGCCGAAGCCGCTGCCGGTGCATGCCAAGTTGCTGCCGCCGGAACCAGTGTTCCAGTCGCCGAAACTGATCGTGCCGCACGAGATCCGCGCGCCCAAGCCGCAACCCCAGGAAATTGAGCCGCCCAAGGTGACAATGAATAACTTCGCGCCGGCGGTGTTGAAGCAGACGAGCGGAGCGCGTCCGGTGCTGATTCATACCGGGGACTTCCAGGGAAGTTCGGTGACGCCGACGGTGAACGCTCCGATTGAGAAGGTGCAGACGGGCGGGTTCGGCGATCCGAATGGGCTGAAGCCGAGTGCCAACAGCAAGCCGAACGGCAAGCTGATCGCTTCCACGGCGGGTTCGTTCGATATGCCGGTGGGACCGGGACAAGGCAACGGGTCGGGTGGCGCAAAAGGGATTAAGGGAACGGTTGCGAGCGCCGATTTTGGCAGTGGAGTGGCAACCGCGGGACAAGGAGACGGGCGCAGAAGTGGTCGCGGAAATGTGCAGACCTCAGGCTTTGGCTCGCAGGAGGTCGCGCAGAACACGCCGCATATTCAGCGCGTGGATAGCGGGCCGGCGGCCACGCCGGTCGAGATCACGTACAAGCCGAACCCGGTTTATTCGGACGAAGCAAGAAATCTGAAACTGGAAGGCGAAGTCCTGCTGGAAGTGGCGTTCGCGGCAAACGGGCAGTTACACGTAAATCGCATGGTGCGTGGTCTGGGCCATGGACTTGATGAGGCCGCCGTAGCCGCCGCCAACAAAATGCGGTTCAAGCCGGCCATGCGAAACGGGCAGGCAATGGATTCGACAGCAATTGTGCACGTGGTATTTCAACTGGCGTATTGACCACTTTGGAGATGAGAGTTATGCGGAAGGTTATGAGCAATATGAACTGGATGATTTTGGCTCTGCTGGCGGTGACGATGACGGCAGTGGCCCAGCAATCGGCGTCCTCGCCGCAGAACTCACAGCCGGTTGCGGCGACGCAGCCGGGACAGATGGCCGGTCAGTCGAGCCCCGCTCAGTCAGGTCAGGCTCAGCCAAATCTGGCGCCGCCGACCACGATGGATCAGGTTGTAGATCGCGTGATCATGCGCGAGAAGGATCTGATTAAGTTCCTGTCGCCGCGCACTCCAATTGTGGAAACCTATCTGCAGAACCTGCAGCAGGATCCGCAGCTGGGGCCGATTCCGCAGGACGATCATTACTTTCTGGGACGCATGGATTTGAGCGAATCCATCGACCGGAGCGACTACCTTGAAGGCAAAGGCAAGGACAAAGACGAAGGCATGGAGAAGCATCTTCTGGGCGGGCTCACGAAGAAGTTCAAGTTCCAGTACCAGCCGCTGGGTTTTTCGTGGATGATCTTCGCCGACCGCAACGACTTTGACCGGCAACACTACGATTTCCACTACGCGCGGCGCGAGTTCCTGGGCGACGTGCGCTGCCTGGTGTTCGATCTGACGCCGAAAAAAGACGCTGGACGCGGGCGCTTTCTCGGCCGTATCTGGGTTGAGGATCAGGACTTCAGTATTGTGCGGCTGAACGGCACTTATGCGCGTCCTTCGCGCAATAACTATTACTTCCACATGGACAGCTGGCGGTTGAATTTGATTCCGGGTTACTGGGTGCCGGCTTACATCTACAGCGAAGAAGGCGACTTTACGGCGGGAGCCAAGAACAAGATCGCGTTCAAAGCGCAGACTCGCATGTGGGGATATAACCTGAAGGCGGGAACGGCGAACGACGAACTTACTAACATCCGGGTGGACAGCGTAAAGGACGATACGCCGACCGCACAGGATGCTACTCCGCTGGCCGCCGAGCGCGAATGGCAACAGCAGGCGGAAGACAACGTGGTCGAACGGCTGGAACGCGCCGGGCTGCTGGCGCCGGAAGGCGACGTGGACAAGATTCTGCAAACCGTGGTGAACAACATCGAGATCACCAATAACATCGAACTGCCGCGGCCAGTCCGGACGCGGGTGCTGACGACTTCTCCGCTGGAAACTTTCAGCGTCGGTAACACGATTGTGCTGAGCCGCGGGCTGATCGACGTGCTTCCCGACGAAGGCAGCCTGGCCATGGTGCTCTCGCACGAACTGGCGCACATTGTTCTGGGACACAACCTGGGCAGCCAGTACGCGTTCAATGACCGCATGTTGTTCTCCGACGAGGGGACTTATCAGAACCTCGGGTTCAAACACATTCCCGAAGAGGAAGCAGCCGCCGACAAGAAAGCGATCGAGATGCTGAAAGCTTCGCCGTACGCGCAAAAACTGGACTCGGCCGGGCTATTCATCAAGGCTCTCCAGCAGCGCGCTCCACAATTGAGCGCTCTGCTGCAAGCACATCTCGGCAACAACATCACGGAGAACGGAACGGTAACGCGCATGGCGCAGCTGGCCACCTCGGCTCCGGCACTCGATTGGAACAAGCTCGACCAGATCGCCGCGTTGCCTCTGGGTGGGCGGGTCAAGCTGAACCCGTGGGATGACAAAGTGGAGATCGTGAAGGCGCAGCCAGTCGCGATCACTTCGGCGCGGGACAAGATGCCGTTCGAGGTGACGCCGTTCTTCCCGCGGCTTTCGCGGTACAGCACTGCGAGCACGCCTGGGGCTACCACCGCGGCAGGGCCGACGACGACGGCAACCGCCGCCAACGCCAGCTCCTCTCCGACGAACTAAGTCGGCTCTCAAGTTGATAGAAGCGCAGGCCGGGACCGGAAGAAAATCCGGGCTCCCGGCCTGTGTCTATTGGGGGAATGCGCGGGCTAGTGCCGCAACCGCATGATCGTTACTGCTGTCGATCCACGCTTTACTGGTGGAGAGCCGGGCGCCCACGCCCGGCTGAACGGGCGAGGCGCCCGTTCCTCCACCGTATGGTGCTAGAAGTGTTTTCTGAGGTCGCCGAAACGATCTACCACCAGCAGCCGCTGTGATGCTGGGGCGGTCGCGACTTCCTCGTGCTCGAGAATCCAGGTGTTGCCGTGGGGGATGAAGACGGCGTGCAGACCTGCGGCGAGGGCGGGGTTGATATCGGACTTGGGGCTGTTGCCGACCATCCATGTGGTGTCCGCCGGAAGGGCGTACTTGGAGATGGCGGAACGGTAAGTCGATTCGTCCTTCTCGGCTACGATCTCGACGGCGGAAAAATACTCCTTCAATCCCGATCGCTCGACTTTTCCGGACTGCTCGGCGGGATTTCCTTTGGTCATCATAATGAGGTGGTGGCGCTCGCCGAGATACTGCAGGGTCTCGGGCACGCCGGGGAGAACTTCGATGGGATGATCGGCGATCTGGTGGGCAAAGCTGCGAATGCGTTCGTGCAAGTCGGGCGTGACCGGATCGACAGAAAGCTTCTCAAAGGTTTCAACCAGCGAATGCGCGAAGCTGTGCAGGCCGTAGCCGTGTTTGACGATGGATTCTCGCTCAACGTCGTTCAACACCAGTCGAACCATCTCGGGCGAGTATTCGCGATGGTTGAGGAACGAAATGAACTTCGCAATCGCCCGTTCGAAATAGATGTTGTTTTCCCAGAGCGTGTCATCGGCATCGACGAGCAGGGTCTGGGCGCCATTCTCCCCACGCATGTATTCATGATAACGGCTCCGGGGCGGATTCGCGGCTTTGATAGACTTGTGTCCGTATGAAGAACGGTCAGATCGAGAACTGGGGCATTAAGAACTGTAATTATTTTTTAACGCAGTATGGGCCTGTTTTATTTTTCATTCTGCTGATGTCAAGTTTCGGCGCGGCACAGCAGAAGAAAACCTGGGTGATGACGGGTTCGGCAGCGAAGGGGGGCGCCCCGGCGAATTTGAAGGTCGCGCCTGACCTGGAGCGCCGCGTTGCCAGATTTCGGCGCGTCCAAATGCCGTTCCGGACGGCGGGTCTCAGCGCTCGCGAGCGGCAACTCGTTCGCAAACTGGTGGAGGCCTGCGGCTACCTGGAAAGTATCTACTGGCGGCAGAGCGATCCCGAAGCGCTGACGCTGTACCAGTCGCTGGCCTCGAGCCGGAATCGGCGCGATGTCCAACTGCGACGCTACTTGTGGATTAACGCTTCGCGCTTCGATCTGATTGACGAAAATAAAACATTTGTCGGGACCGAGGCCATGCCGCCGGGGCGAGGGTTCTATCCGGCGAACCTGACCCGCGATCAAGTGGAGCAATACGTCAAGGAGCATCCGGAGCAGAGGGCGCCGATCTACGATCAATTCACGATCGTGCGGTGGCATCAGGGAAAACTGGAGGCCGTTCCCTACCGGATTGCGTTTCGCGCTTTTCTGGAACCGGCGGCAAAAGCTCTGCGGGCAGCGGCCAAGCTCAGCGATGATGCGGCCTTCGCGAAGTTTCTTCGACTGCGGGCCGCTGCGCTGCTCAGCGACGATTACTTCCCGAGCGACCTGGCATGGCTGGAGTTGAAGAATCCGAAATTCGACATCATTTTTGCGCCCTATGAAACCTATATGGACGGACTGCTGGGCGTCAAAGGATCGTACGGCGCGGCAGTGATGGTGCGCAACGAGCGCGAGAGCAAGAAGCTGGAGCTGTTTCAGAAATACGTGCCGCAAATTCAGGACGCGCTGCCGCTCGAAGCGGAGGATCGGCCGTCGAAACATGGCCTGGAGACGCCGATGGAAGTGATGGACGCTCCGTTTCGAGCGGGAGACCTGACTCACGGGTACCAGGCGGTGGCTGACAATCTGCCGAACGATCCGCGGGTGCATGAGCAAAAGGGCAGCAAGAAACTTTTCTTCAAGAACTTCATGGACGCGCGGGTGAACTACGTCATTTTACCGGTCGCACGCAAGCTGATGGAGCCGGACCAGGCTGCCAAAGTTTCGGGCGAGGGTTATCTGCTGGGCACGATCCTGCACGAGATCTGTCACGGACTCGGTCCGGCGTTTGCGCGAACGACGGCGGGCAAAGCCAGTATTCGGGAAGCGATCGGTCCGGGCTTTAGCGGCCTGGAAGAAGCGAAGGCAGACGTGACCGGGATGTTCGCATTGAAATGGCTGGTGGATCACGACGCGCTTCCGAAAGAAAAGCTGGAGGAGTTTTATGCGTCGTACGTGGGCGGACTGTTTCGCACGGTACGCTTCGGAACAGCTGAGGCGCACGGTCAAGCGGAGATGATGGAGTTCAACTATCTCTCGGAGCGCGGCGCGATCCGGCTGAATGCCAACGGGCGGTATGCCGTTGACTACGAGAGAATGCCGGGCGCGCTGGCCGATCTAGCCAAGGAACTGCTGGAGATCGAGGCCACGGGAGACCGCTCGCGTGCGGAGAACTGGTTCAAGAAGTACGGCACGATGCCGGAGGAATTGAAGGCGTCGCTGAGAACGGCCTCGGATATTCCGGTAGATGTTGATCCGGTGTTTTCGTTTCCGGAGAGGGTGAGGTAGGGGGGCTGCGAGCTACGAGCCTCGGGCTACGAGCGAGCAAAAAAACGCATCATCCTCCGACTCGCAGCTCGAGGCCCGTAGCTCGAAGCCTTCCTTACACCCACTCCACTCTTGGCGTCTGCGGAATGATCCCTGCCTTGTGCCCCATATCTAGCAGCCGTCGGACAGCTTCCCTGCCATCGTCGCCGTAGTCGAGGGTGCGCTCGTTGACGTACATGCCGACGAACTTGTCGGCGAGTTGGGCATCGAGATCGCGGGCAAACTGCATGGCGTAGGCGAGCGCCTCTTCGCGATGATCGATGGCGTATTGGATGCTCTCGCGCAGCGCCTGGGTGACGCTGGCTATCGTTTCGGGGCCGAGCGAGCGCCGGATGGCGTTTCCACCGAGCGGCAGCGGCAGTCCAGTGACTTTCTGCCACCACCTGCCGAGATCGACGACGCGGTGCAGTCCGGACTTGTCGTAGGTAAGCTGGCCTTCGTGGATGATGAGGCCGGCTTCTTGTTTGCCTTCGAGAATCTGCGGGATGATTTGATCGAAGGGAACGACTTCCACTTCAATGCCGGGCGCGAACAGTTCGAGCGCCAGGTAAGCGGTGGTGAGCTTGCCGGGCACCGCGATTTTCCTGCGCTTGATTTCGTCCTGCGTGAAGGGCCGAGTGGAAACGATCATGGGACCGTAACCGTCGCCCACGCTGCCGCCGCACGACATCAGCGTGTAGTTTTCCTGAATGTAGGGAAAGGCGTGGAATGAAATCGCGGTCACGTCGTAGACGCCTTCTTGCGCCTGGCGGTTCAGCGTCTCAATGTCGCAAAGGGTGTGGCTGAACTTCAGTCCCGGCACGCGAACTTTGTTCGTGGCCAAGCCATAAAACATGAATGCGTCGTCGGAGTCCGGGCTGTGCGCCACGGTGATTTCGCGAACTGGAGAAGATACTGTACTCATAAGATTCTGTAATCCTGTTCTATCAACTTTACAACTGGACTGTCTGGCCCTCAGGGGCTAAAGCCCGAATTTATTGTGGCTCTGATCGGCACGGCTGAAGCCGTGCCCTACCCAAAACCTACCCCTGCGAAGAAAGTCGTTGGTGCCAGCGAGTGGCGACGGCGGCGGCCATCAGCACCTTGATGAGTTCCGCAAAAACGAACCAGTAGAGGCCAAACCTGACCGCCTGAGAAACGGAGTGTGTGAGCACGGCAAGCCAACTGAGTCCACCCGCGAAGAGCACGAGTTCCGCGGCCACGGATGAGAGCGCGGCCCATCCGAAACGGTGTGAGTTGTGCTCCGAGTTGCGCTCAAAGATCCAGCCCGCGACGAAAGCCACGAGCGGATAGGCCATGAGGAATCCACCGGTCGGGCCGAGTATCTGGGCAATTCCTCCGCCTAGAATTGAGGGGCTGAATACGGGTAGTCCGAACGCGCCCTCGACGAGGTAAAGCGAGAGCGCGGCGAAACCGCGACGCGAGCCGAGGAGCAAGCCCACGGCAAGAACTCCGAAGTTTTGCAGCGTCAGCGGAACCGGCGTGAAGGGCAGCGGCACGGTCACACGCGCGCACAAGGCGACAAAGAGGCTGGCGGCGATCACGATGGCCGCCTGCTTCGCCCATTCCCTTCCCCAATCCTTTCCCCGAACTATGGACCGGGTCTGCTGGCCGAAAACATGGGCCGCTACTTTCGACATGACTTTCCTTTCTTCACGGCGGACGCCGTGGCGTATCAGGCCTCAGGCGGCGACTGGTCGAGGCCGTCGGGCTCCGCTCTGTGGGCCGCCGAGCGCTTCATTTGCCGCCAGACCCGCATATAGAGGGCAAGCGCAACCGACACGACCACCGCGGTACTGACTCCCAGTATGAGGAACCACCAGAGCATCCGCACAACGCATTTAGGATAGCAGATGGGCGGCGGCGAAAACGTGCACAACCTGAAGAAGAGCAATCAGTTGCGGTCAGCCCTTCTTCGCTGGCTTGGCCAACGCTTTGCGCCGATTCTCGACATTCTGCGAGACGCGTTCCAGACGCTTGCGGGCCAGCTTCGACCCCGTGGCAACCTTCTCAATATTCGCAAACGCCTCGGGGTTGTTCATCTTTTCCCGGACTTCCTTCAAGAAGGGATGAATCTTGGCGAAAATGAAAAACATTTCGCCGCAAATGCCGGGCTGCAGGAAGAGCTCTTCGTTGACGGCGCCGTGCAATACCAGCGACGCGGCCATATCCCAGTAGCCGCCGACCTGGCGCATCCAGGCATTTTCCTGACTGGGGAATGCGTTAGCGACTTTCAGGACGTCATCGGCGCTTTGCGGCCAGAATTCCACCGTAAACCAGTTTCTTGCCTTGCGCATCTCCGCTTCGCGGCGGAGGTCGTAGAGTTGTAGAACCACCTGTGCATCGTGCGGGGTCGCTTTGTTTGCCATATTTTCGCCTCGTTAGTTATGTTTCTGAAATTTTGTTCTGAGAATCCTGTCTCTGTCAGACTTTCGAAACGTCCGCGGTTGCCACTTCGAGGGCGCGCTCGTAATCGCATTCTTTATTCGGGCACGCGATTACCAATCCGTCTTTGCGGATTCGTTCCACCAGGTACTCGTGTCCGCAATCCGGACACTTCTCGGGGACAGGCTTCGCCGCGGAGGTGAACTTGCACTTCGGATAGTTTCCGCAGCCGTAAAAAGTGTTGCCCTTGCGCGCGCGTTTTTCGACGAGTTCGCCTTCTTTGCACTCGGGGCACTTCACGCCGATGAAGTTCTGCTTCACATATTTGCATTCGGGATATCCGCTGCAGGAAGTGAACTCGCCGAATCGGCCGTGCCGCAGGATCATGTTGCGTTTGCACAGCGGGCAGGTTTCGTCGAGCGGGATGTCGGGCACCCGCTTGCCCTGATCGAGCCGCCGCGTCGTCTTGCAATCGGGATAGCCGGTGCAGGCCATGAACTGGCCGAAGCGCCCGCGCTTCAGGACCATGACGCGGCCACAGTTTTCGCAGTATTCCTCTTGCGCAGTCTCCTGCAAGTCGGCCGAGTCGAGGTCGGGCAGGTTGATGGGATTTTCTTTGGTGAACTTGCAGGTGTCCGGGTTTTCCTTGTCGTAGGTGCTGCAGGCATAGAACGAACCGTGCTTGCCCCACTTGATGACCAGCGGCGCACCGCAGAGTTCACACTTTTCGTCGGTGGGTTTCTCCATACGCTTGATGTTTTCCATGTGCTTCTCTGCGTATCGGAGATCCTTGGCGAACTTCTCGTAAAACTCGGTGAGCGCGTCGTGCCCCGTCTGCTTGCCTTCTTCTATTTCGTCGAGCTCTTCTTCCAGGCGCGCGGTGTATTGGAAATCGAAAATGTCCTTGAAATTCTCGACCAGCAGATCGGTGACGACCAAGCCGATTTCGGTGGGCACGAACTTGCCGCCGATTTTCTGCGCGTACTGCCGCTCCTGAATGGTGCTGAGAATCGTCGCGTAAGTGGAAGGGCGACCGATGCCGCGCTCCTCGAGTTCCTTCACCAGCGAAGCTTCGTTGAAACGCGGAGGCGGCTCGGTGAAATGCTGCTCTGGGAGAAGCGACTTCAGCGTCAGCTTCTGCCCGGCTTCGAGCGGCGGGAGCTTGTGCTTCAGTTCCTCGTCTTCTTCGTCCTCGGTGTCCTTGGACTCTTTATAGACCTTGAGGAAGCCATCGAACTTCGGCACTGAGCCGGTGACGCGAAACTGGAAGACCTCGTTACCAGACTTGGCATCGATGTCGACGGTCGTCTGGTCGAACACGGCGGGGTTCATCTGCGAGGCGACGAAGCGCTGCCAGATCAGCTTGTAAACTTTGAATTCGTCTTCCTGCAAATATTTCTTGACCTGGTCGGGATGGCGCGCCGCCGAAGTCGGGCGAATGGCCTCGTGCGCCGCTTGCGCTTCTTTCTTCTCCTTATATGTATTGGGGGAATCGGGCAAGTACGGCGCACCGAACTGTTCGGAGATGTACTCGCGAACCTCGGTGATCGCCTCAGCCGAAACGCGGGTCGAATCGGTTCGCATGTAGGTAATCAGGCCGACCAGTCCCTCGTCGCCGAGTTCGACACCTTCATAAAGGCGCTGCGCGATCATCATGGTGCGTTTCACGCTGAAGCGCAGTTTGCGGGAGGAATCCTGTTGCAGCTTGCTGGTAGTGAACGGCGGAGTGGCATTGCGCCGCCGTTCCTTCTTTTCCGCCGAGCGGACAAGCCAATCGGCGTTTTCGAGCGCCGCCCGGATTTTTTCCGCTTCCTCGCCGTTCTTGATCTCGATTTTCTCTTCGCCCTTGCCCAGGAAGCGGGCGTCGAATGTCGGAGGCTTATTGGCGGCGAGATGGGCGTCGATCGTCCAGTATTCTTTTTTCTCGAAGGCTTTGATTTCGCGTTCGCGATCGACGATCAAGCGCAGCGCGACGGTCTGCACCCGTCCGGCGGAAAGGCCGCGGCGGACTTTGTCCCACAGAAGAGGAGAGACCTGATAGCCCACGAGGCGATCGAGCACGCGGCGGGTCTGCTGCGCGTCGACCAGATTGCGGTCGATGTCGCGGGGATGCTCGAACGCGGCCTTGACGGCGCGTTGCGTGATTTCGTTGAAGGTCACGCGGCGGATGCGCGCGCCATCGCCGGTGTCGTCCGTCTTCGCCTTGGTGTCGCCTTTTGTCTTGCCTTTTGCCTTAGTCTTCTTCTTTTTCTTGTCGGAGTCGTCGCCGAGTTCGTCGGCCAGATGGGCGGCGATGGCTTCGCCTTCGCGATCCGGGTCAGGCGCGAGGTAGATGGTGTCGGCCGAGAGGGCCAGCTTCTTCAGCCTGGCCAGGACCTTTTCTTTTCCCGGGATGACGACGTATTCGGTATCGAAATTGTTTTCGACGTCGACGCCGAGACTGCTTTTGGGCAGGTCTTTCACGTGGCCGTAAGAAGCATCGACCGTGAATCCCTTGCCCAGATACTTCTGGATAGTTTTCGCCTTAGCCGGCGATTCGACGATGACTAGACCTTTTGACAATGGTTCCTCAGTATGGCGGTAATGGAATTGAAGCTAGCACGAATTGGCGGATTGCAACAACTGTGCGAGGTGCCGGCTGTCAGCTGTCAGCTATCAGCTATCAGTTAACGGCCTTCACTTTTTGCATCAGGGACGACAACATTCTTTTCACCTCAACCACCTGGGTTGCAAGTCGCTCGTACGTCGGAGTGCGCAGATAGTCCAGGTCATGAGCTAGCAGAAGTTGGTACTCGAGTTCGCTTGCCGACCCCATCGCAATCTGCAGAAAGCGACCCATTTCTGCATCGCCTTTCCGGCAGCAGCCTTCCGCGATATTCATTCCTATCGATGCGGAGGCTCGCCTAATCTGACTTGTCAGACCGTACATTTCTTCCCGAGGAAAAGTTCTACTGGAAGCATAAACATCCAGAGTCAACCGGTGTGACTTTTCCCAGACTCGAAGATTGCGGAAGCTCTGCACGAAAACCCTCCGGTTTTACTGAAGGCTGATAGCTGAGAGCTGACAGCTAAAAGCTCTTCACAAAATTCTTCCCCGGCAACTGCCGCACTTTCCCGTTGAGTTCCAACTCGAACAGCGCGGCGAAAATTTCCGAGGACGACATTTCGTTTTCCAGTAAGTCGACCAGTTGATCGATGTGCGTGGATTCATCGGCCTTGAGCAACTTGAGGATCTTTTTTTCGTGGGGCGAGGTCACCTCGTCCGGGAATAGAGATGCGGTTTCCGGCTCGGGAGATTCATTCTGCATGGCGCCAAGCACTACCTGCACGTCCGTCGGAAGCTCTTCCCACACGTCTTCCCAGGTGGCGACGAGTTTCGCGCCCTGCTTGATCAGCGTGTTCGGGCCCCAGGAATTCTTGTTGGTCACGTTGCCCGGGACGGCGTAAACGTCGCGGTTTTGTTCGAGGGCACAGCGGGAAGTGATGCGCGTGCCGCTGTATTCCGCGGCTTCGACGACCAGCACGCCGGCCGACATGCCGCTGATGATCCGGTTGCGGATGGGAAAGTTTTGCGGGGCCGGCGAGGTTCCGACCGGGAACTCGGTGATCAGCGCGCCACCGAGGGCCACGATCTGTTCAGTGAGCCGCGTGTTTTCCTTGGGGTACATGACGTCAATTCCCGTGCCCAGGACCGCGACGGTTTTTCCCTTGGCAGCGACAGCGCCGCGATGCGACGCGGTATCGATGCCGCGCGCCAGGCCGCTGATGATCACCAGGCCGCGAGCGGCGAGGTCGGTGGAGAGGCGTTCGGCCATGCCGCTGCCGTAGGGCGTGGGATGACGCGTTCCCACCATCGCGATGCCGGGCTGGGCCAGCACCTCGACGCTTCCTTTCACAAACAGGATTACCGGCGGGTCGTAGATTTCCTTCAGCCTCGATGGGTATCCGGGATCGCTGAGGGAAATAATCTTGGCGCCCGACTCGGCCGCCTTCACGCATTCCTGCTGCGCGAGTTCGAGCGATTTTCCCGTGGCCAGCGATTGCGCGGAGACGGCGCGCATCCCCGTGGCTTCGAGTTCGGTCAGGCTGGCATGGAAAACGCGCTCGGCAGTGCCATAGTGCTCAATCAGTTTTTTGATGCGCGTGGGGCCCAATCCCGGGGTCAGGGCCAGCGCGAGCCAGTAGGTGCCCTGGTAAGAAGCGGGGTTGGGGGCGGCAACGGCCACGTCGGACCTGTCAATATCACTGGACATATTGCGTGACCCTAGTCTGCGGCGGAAAACGCTGTCAAGGATGGCGCGCACATCATTTTTGGTAGAATTCGTAAAGTGATGAGCCGGTTAAAGATCTCGGCCATTTCCTACCTGAACACGGCGCCTCTCATGTGGGATTTTGAGCATGCCGAGGCAGGCGCGGACTTCGATATTTCCTACACCATCCCCTCGGCCTGCGCCGAGGCTCTGCGTGCGGGAACGGCCGATATTGGCATCATTCCAGCTGCGGCTTATGCGACGGTTCCGGACCTCGTCATCATTCCGGACGTGGCGATTGCGGCACGACGGGCGGTGCGGTCGATCCTGCTGGTTAGTAGAGTACCCATCAATCAGTTGTCGAAGCGGCAGTTGTCGAAGAAAGTGCGCACGGTTGCGCTCGATACTTCTTCGATGACGTCGGTTGTGCTTACCAAGATTCTGTTTGCAAAATGGATGGGCGGAGCGCGCGATTACAAAGCGATGGCTCCCGATCTCGATGCCATGCTCGGCGCTTGCGACGCGGCTTTGCTCATCGGAGACCCGGCGCTGCAAGTCGATCGCACGCGCTATTTCACGCTCGACCTGGCGGAAGAATGGGTGGCGCGCACGGGAAAGTCATTCGTCTTCGCGTTCTGGGCGATTCGCAGGCAGGCGCTTGCCGGACGAAACGCGGCGGCGATCGCAGAGGTCTTCAAGAAGTCGCGGGATCATGGGCTGTCGCCGAAGAATCTTGAAGCCATCGCGCAGGAGTGGGCGCCGCGCCTCGGCCTGACCGTCGAGATGGTTCGCGTCTATTTGACGCATAACATCCATTATTATCTCGACCCTCCGTGCCTGGAGGGGCTTGAGCTTTACTACCGCCTGGCCGCGGAAATCGGAGCCCTTCCGCAAGCGCCGGAACTTCATTTTGTTTAGAACTCAGGTCATCTGATAAACAAGCCACTTTGAGCAATTACTGGTGAAATCGCGATCCTTCAACAGTTATTCAGGATGCGGAGCAGAACGTCCTGGTGTCATACTTCTCCACGACGATATTCCTCGCCGATTCGCGCTGAACCATCCCAACGTTTGCACGATTCATGAGATCGCTGACGATGACAGCCAACGCTTCATCGTGATGGAGTTTCTCGATGGAATGACGCTGAAAGAAGGGATCGGCGGGCACGAAACGTGGGGAAATAAAAAGAACCGCGACATTGGTTACGCTCTAGCCGCCAACTCCTGCGAGAGAGTGGGCGACGTGGATACGTGCACCATCGCGGTCCCTGATGCGATCTCTGCTTTCGCAGTACCAAACCCCGGCGTCTCCTCGCAGATCCGTCGGTTTTTTCGGGTCTGGCCGTGGAACGAGTCGCCCCGCTCTACGAATCACCCAGCCTACTTCGGATTGGCAACGATTTTGAAGCCAACCCTTTCAGCCATCGACGGTACCAAGATTAGCGCGTTTCGCGAAGTTGTCAACGCCCGTTTTTTGTGCAACCAGCGGGCCGGCGAGGGATCGGTTAACGCTCCAAATGGCCTGTCAGTCAAGGCTTTTGTGGACAGGAGAAGGAATTCGCCTCAGCATCGATTTTGCCGGTCTGTGGAAATCTTTTTATGAGATGAACACAAAGGACCACGGAAATCTCTTGACGCGACAAACCGTCTTCCCGCATTGTGCTATCAGGAGGTCGAGAAATGACATGTGCCACCTGGTAGCCTACGTGGACGGCAGCTCCCATGGGAGTCCTGGTCCGTCCGGTATCGGGGTCATCGTCGAAGATTCTGCGGGAGGCTGCATCCGAATTGCCAAGTGGATCGGCTGGCAGGACAACAACGTGGCCGAGTACGTAGCGCTGCTGGAAGCTCTGCAATGTGCCCTGTCCAGGAGAGCGCTTTCGCTTCGTGTTTATTCGGATTCCGACGTGGTGGTGCGTCAAATGTGCGGCGAATATGCTTGCCGGAGTCCGAGGCTGTATTCTTTGAACTGGATCTGTCGCAAACTGGCTCGGAGCCTGGAGTTCGCGATTACTCGCATTCCACGGGAGCGCAACGTCGAGGCCAACCACCTTGCCAATAGCGTTGCCCGGCTGTGCCGAGATATTACCGACGCTTAGCTAGGCGGCGGGGAAAAAGTGGGGGGAGCAAATTCCCGGCCCTTTAAGCCCCACGACCAGCCCGACGATACGGCGTCGGGCCTGGATCCGGCGGACCAGCCATACCGAAGTCCCCGCAATATGTTACTCCGCCCGATGTCTGGGCGGCCTTTTATTTTGCATCACACGAAAAGTGGGAGACCAATAGCTGTTGTAAACAGACGTTTGCACCAACAACCCCGAACGGCCATTTATGATAGCTCGTAGTATTTCCCTTTAGCTGAACGGCATAAGCTGCTCTTTAACATTGCATCTTGCCAGCCGCAATCATGCTCCAATAAAGAAGATGCACTTGCTTGCGATCGTGCTGCTCGCGTCGAAGAAGAGCACCCTGCGATGGCTGATCCATCTCGGCGGCCCCAGCCTGATTTTGCTGGGCCTCGTCGACAACTCGGTCATCCCTCTGCCGGGTAGCACGGACGTCGTCACCATTCTGCTGGCCGCGCACCATCCCACCATGTGGGTCTACTACGCGATCATGGCAACGGCGGGAGCGCTCATCGGCGGATATCTTACTTACCGCATGGCTCGCAAAGGTGGTAAAGAAACTCTGGAAAAGAGGTTCTCGAAGAAGACGACCAGCAAGGTATACGCGATTTTTGAACGCTGGGGCTTCGCGGCAGTCGCGATCCCCGCTCTGCTTCCGCCGCCGTTTCCCATCGTACCCATGCTTTTGGCCGCCGGCGCCATGCAGTATCCCACCAGGAAGTTCTTGACCGCTCTGGCCGTGGGGCGCGGCAGTCGGTTCACCATCCTCGCTTATCTCGGAGTCCACTACGGTCGGCACATCGTGAAGTTTTTCGCGCGGTACTACTGGCCCGTGCTTATCGCCCTGATCGCTTTCTCAGTGCTGGGCGGCCTGTATGGGCTGTACGAGTACAAACGCAGACAGAAAAACAGTGGACAGGAAGCTGCCCGTCCGAGATCGCAAGCCCGTCGGCGGACGGCCTAGGAGTTGTGGTGAAATCCGGGCCGGAGGTGGACGAGCGATACCCTTTCATCAATTGTCATCCCGAGCGAAGCGAGGGATCTGCATCTTGCGACGAACTGCAGATCCCTCGCTTCGCTCGGGATGACAAAGTCTGCCTTTCACCAGCTAAAATAGCCATTACCGTGGGGTGAAGAGGATGTCCCTGACCAAGCAGCAAGCTTTGGAGATGTTTCGGTCCGACGATCTGATCGGGATTGGCATGGAAGCGGACGCGGTCCGCCGCAAGATGCATCCCGAAGGCGTCGTGACTTACATCATCGACCGCAACATTAATTACACCAACTTCTGCACGGAATACTGCACTTTCTGCGCGTTTTATCGTCCGTTGAAGGGCCCGGCGGCCAAGGAAGGCTACATCCTCGATTTCGACACCATCTACGAGAAAATTCGCGAGACCGTGGAACTCGGCGGCACCGGCGTGCTGATGCAGGGCGGCTTGCATCCCGATCTCAAGATCGACTGGCACGAGCGAATGCTCAGCGGCATCAAGCAGCGCTTCCCGAAAATCCATCTGCACTGCTACTCCGCTTCGGAAATTCTGGCGATTGCCGAGTACAGCAATCTCAGCGTGCGCGATACGATTGCGCGTCTGCGCGATGCTGGCCTCGATTCGATTCCGGGCGGCGGCGCTGAGATTCTTGACGATGAAGTCCGCTACAAAATCGCGCGGCTGAAATGCCTGACCGCGGATTGGCTGCTGGTGCATCGCACCGCGCACCAACTCGGCATGAGGACCACCGCGACCATGATGTTTGGCGTCGGCGAGTCCATCGAACACCGGATCAACCACCTGCAGTGTCTTTACGATTTGCAGCAGGAGACGGGCGGGTTTACCGCGTTTATCCCGTGGAGTTTCCAGCCCGCCCACACCGCGCTTGGCGGACGCCGCTGGGATGAGGCCACGGCGGTTGAGTACCTGAAGGTATTGGCGATTTCGCGGCTCTATCTTTCGAATTTTCTGAACGTGCAGTCCAGTTGGGTGACGCAGGGATTGAAAGTCTGCCAGATGGGCTTGCGCTTCGGCGGCAACGATGTGGGCTCGGTGATGCTGGAGGAGAACGTCGTCCGCGCCGCCGGCGTGACCAACTGCACAACCGAAGAAGAGTTGCGGCGCATCATACGCGATGCGGGCTTCCGTCCGGCGCAGCGGGATACGTTGTACCGGCAATATTTTCTGAACTGAATCCCACGTAGGGACAGCCGGAGGAGAGGATTGAGGCATTGATTCAATGATTCAATGCCTCAATGATTCAATCTCTAATGACGCGCTCACTCGGCCTCGCCTTTTTCGTCCTCAGCGCCTTGCTGGCGAGCACACAGGAGTCCGCACCCGCGGCGAACGCGTCCTCCATTGCAGGCACGGTGGTGAAGGAGCCGGGCAGCCAGCCGCTCAAGAAAGTGCTGGTGCAGGTCATCGCGGAAGACCAGAAACAGGGCGGAAACTACACCGCCACGACCGACGCCGACGGCCATTTCCACATCGAGAACGTCCTGCCCGGGCGTTACCGGCTCTACCTCGAGAGAACCGGGTTTGTCGCGGTGAATGGGCGCGGGCTCAAAGCTGACGTCAACGTTTTTGCGGTTCAGGCCGGGCAGGCGGTGGAAGACCTTCTGTTTCGAATGCTGCCGACGGCCATCATCAGCGGCCGCATCACGGACGAAGATGGCGACCCGATGTCCGGGGTCAGAGTGATCGCGCAAAAGAAAGTACCAGGGAAGGCAGCGAGGGAAACCGCTGGGAGCGAGGCGACGAACGATCTTGGCGAATATCGTCTCGCCGGCTTGTTCCCCGGTCAGTATTGGATTGTGGCCATGCCGCCTCCAGACATCCGCGACTACGAACAGCAGCACGAGAAATCGCCGCAGGGCGGTAACCAGAGCGACGGCCAGCCCGATACTCGTTACCTCACCACCTACTATCCCGGCACCCACGATGCCATGCAGGCCTCGGCTGTGACGCTCAAGGCGGGCGACGAGATGCCGGTCAACCTCACGCTGGTGCCGGCGAGAACGTACCGGGTTCGCGGCATCGTGACTGGCATCACGGCCGGCGAGAAGCCCTTCGTGGAGTTGATCTCTAGGTCGGGCGATTCTGTCCGTGCGAGTGAAGTGGGGCCGGACGGCCAGTTCGAAGTGCGTGGGGTCGGTTCGGGATCGTATGTGGTGAGGGCATCGACCGGCATCGAATCGCACTTGCTAACTGCACGCCAGGATATCAGCGTCGTCGCCGCTGACGTGGAAGGCTTGAAGCTGGTTCCCCTGCCTTCTTTCACGCTCTCCGGTCGTCTCCAAATCGAGGGCAGCGCGTCGAGAGACCTCACGCAATACTCGATAAACCTGCGCCTGGCCGAGTTGCCGGAAGATGCAGGCTTCTCGATGTCCCAGGACTTCTTTGGCTTGAACGCGCCGGTGGACCGACTCGGCAACTTTGAGTGGAAAAACGTTAAACCCGCCACCTACATCGTGCAAGTGTACGGGGGCGACGGGCGGGGTAGCTTCTTCCTGAAATCGGTGACGCTCGGCGGACGAGATATCGCAATCGGATTCACGGCAAGCGGGCCGGCAACGCTTGATCTGCTGGTGAGCACCAAGGGAGGCATGATCGAGGGAGTGGTCGTTGAAAAGGAAAAAGATGTGGACAACGATCATACGGTGGCCAACGCCACGGTGGTCGCTGTGCCGGAAGAGAAATATCGCAACCTTCCCGATCGCTTCGGGACCGGATCGACCGATCAGCATGGACGCTTTACGATTCGCGGCGTGGCTCCGGGCAGCTACACGCTATATGCCTGGCAGGATCTGGAAGAGGGCGTTTACCGCGACCCGGACTTTCTGAAATCCCAGGAAGCAAATGGCAAGGCGGTGAAAGTGGAGGAAGGTTCTCATCAACAGGTCGAGCTGAAGCTCAGTCCAGCGGGTGAGGAGTGGCGGTAAACGGTCGTTAGTCGTTGGTCGTTAGTCGTTGGTCGTTAGTCGTTGGCAAACCCGCGAACGACCAACGACTAACGACCGACGACTGATCGGGTACAATGCTTGTGCCTCTGTCTTTCCTTTTCATTCATGGTGCCGTTGAGTTCATGGATTTAAGACTCACCTCTTCTCTGGCCTTGATCCTTGCCTCCAAGGGCTTGGGACCCTACCTGCGCCAGCATTTTCTGGACAAGACTTTCCAGGGCCTTTACCAGGTCAATGCGTTCGATCTGGCGCTGCTGATTCCCTATTTCATCGTGCTGATCGCCCTAGCGACATATGGCGGGCACCGGTACTGGCTGGTCTATCTTTATTACAAGCACAAAAAGAACAAGACGACGGAACCCGCGGCTCATTTCCATTTCGATGACCTGCCGCGCGTCACCGTGCAGTTGCCGATCTTTAACGAGCAATACGTGGTGGACCGGCTGCTCGACGCCGTCTGCCGGCTCGACTATCCGAGAGAAAAGCTCGACATCCAACTGCTCGACGACTCGACCGACGAAACCGTAGAGGTGGCCCGCATTTTGGTCGATCGCTACGCCGCGCTGGGACATCCGGTCACTTACCTGCACCGCGACAATCGTGAGGGCTACAAGGCGGGCGCTTTGGCGGAGGGATTGAAAACGGCGAAGGGCAAATTCGTCGCCATCTTTGACGCCGATTTTGTTCCGCCACCCGACTTTCTGATGAAGTGCATCCATCACTTCACCGATCCCAAGGTCGGCATGGTGCAGACGCGCTGGACGCACATCAATCGCAACTACTCGTTGCTGACCCAGGTCGAAGCCATTCTGCTCGACGGCCATTTTGTGCTGGAACACTCGGGACGGGCGCGCAGCGGCGTTTTCTTTAACTTCAACGGCACGGCCGGCATGTGGCGGCGCCGCGCCATTGACGAAGCCGGAGGCTGGGAGCATGACACGCTCACCGAAGACACCGATCTTTCCTATCGCGCCCAGCTCAAAGGATGGAAGTTTCTTTATCTGCAGGACGTCGAATGTCCGGCCGAGTTGCCGGTGGAGATGACCGCGTTCAAGACGCAGCAGGCGCGCTGGGCCAAGGGGTTGATCCAGGTCTCCAAGAAAATACTTCCCAGGGTGTTCGCCAGCGACGCATCGCGGCACGTAAAAATCGAAGCCTGCTATCACCTGACGGCCAACCTCAGCTATCCGCTGATGATCGTGCTTTCGGTTTTGTTGATGCCCGCCATGATCATTCGCTTCTACCAGGGATGGTTCCAGATGCTCTACATCGACATACCCCTGTTCATGGCCTCGACGTTCTCCATTTCCAGCTTCTATCTGGTTTCGCAGAAGGAGCTGTTTCCGAAAAGCTGGCTGCGGTCGCTGCTCTACCTGCCACTGTTGATGGCGCTCGGAATCGGGCTGACGATTACGAATACGCGTGCCGTGCTGGAAGCGCTGGCCGGCAAGCAGACCGCCTTCGTCCGTACTCCCAAGTACCGCGTCGAATCGAAGAAGGACAAGGTCGGCGCGAAAAAATACCGCAAGCGTTTGGGATGGGTTCCGTGGATTGAACTCCTGATCGGAACTTATTTCGCGCTAACAGTCTTTTACGCCATCGACAATGAGAATTACTTCACGGTTCCCTTCCTGCTGTTGTTTGTGATCGGTTACTGGGTCACGGGACTGATGTCACTGTTGCAGGGGCGGTTCGCCGGACTCTCGGTGGGTTCGGAAACCCACACCAAGCCATTCCCGGTCGGCGTGTAGGCATCGGATCATCGGGTGATCGGGTCATCTGGTGATCGGAAGTTCGGACGGGGAAAGATGGCCCGATGATCCGATGGCCCGATCACCCGATGCCTTCAGCCGGTCAGCGCCAGGCAGCGTCGGAGGGAAGCTTGAAGTCAACGCTGATCCCGATCTCGTTCTTCACCGGTTTTCCGTCGAGTTCATAAGGCTTGTACCGCCAGTGCTTCACCGCGTCCACGGCGGATTGGGCCAGCACAGGCGAGCCTTCGACAACTTTGACATCGCGCACCGTTCCATCCTCCATGACCATCGCGGCCAGAATGACCGTGCCCTCCAGGCGCAGCAGACGGGCCTCCGCCGGATAAACCGGCGCAACGCGGTGTACGAGTTGGCCGCCCGAAACTCCTGGCGGCACCGGAGCAGAAAGCCCGTGCAGCGAAGCTTTCGCGGAGAGAACTCCGTTGAGAGCGGACTGGTTGGTCGAGCCGGCGGAGATCGACGTCGGCTCGGCGGAGGCGGCCTCATCTGAGCGCGGGTCAGAGCGCGAGTCGTTGTGCGATCCAATCTGCGAACCCGTTTGCGAGCTGGGGACCTGGTGCGGGACGGCAACATTGGCAGCAATATCGGCGAGCAAGAGTGATCGATCCGCCGGAGTTTTCTTTCCCGCGACCACGTCCACTTTTGAGGCGAACTTCACGGGAGTTCCGGCTAAAGGTTTTCCGCTGGATGGAAACAGGGCTTCGCCACCAGGATTCGCTTTCCAGACCGGGTCATTGTCGGGAGGAAGCCTGTCGGGAGGAAGCTTGTCGGGAGAATGTGCGGCTGCGGGGTTGACGGTTGCGGCGATGACGCTTGTGGTGCCGACAGAAGACGGCTGCGCCGCATGCGCCTTGCCATCCGCTTCATCCGAACCTCGCCACCCAAGCCAGATCACCAGGGCAAGCAGCGAGATTGCCCCGAGGCCGATGCCGCCCAAAACGAGCGGTCGCGATCGAGTTCCCAGGAAAGCGAGAACCACGTCCCCGAAACGATCCGACGCCGGTAGCAGGCCGGAGGGTTGCGGCTTCTCAATCCCAGACGGAAGCTTCGGCGCGGCGGACGACGCGCCATGCGGCTGCGATGCGCGTGCCCGTTCCGCGAGTGCCGCGAGTTGCTGAAGAAGAGCAATTTGCTGTTCGCTGAAGGCTGCGGGTTTGGTGGAAAAAACTTCGAGAACTCCGTTGATCCCGCGCCATCCCTGAATCGGCAAAACGGCAATCGAGCGCAAACCCAGGCTGCGGCAGACTTCCGCGTCAACGAGCGGATCATTCCCGGTATCCGCGCAATGCTGAATTTTACCGGTGCGCAAACACTCCCCTGAAATTCCAGTCTCCGCACTCAACCGCGCGCCGAGAGCGGGAGCCGTGTCGCCACTGCGCGCGCGGCACACCATCGCGCCTTCCTTCCACATCGCCAACGCAGCTCCGGAGGCGCCCGTCAGTTGCCGGGCGGCATCTGCGATGGTCCCGAGCATCGGGTCGAGGCGGTGGTCCCCGGCAGCGATCAGCGCCTTCAGGAACGACAGGGCTGTGCTCTCGTCGAAGTTGCCGGACCGGTTGCCGGACCGGGTGGAGGAAGTCTCCGACAAAGAATCGCGATCCGATGCACTAAGCATTTTCCCGGAGCGCAACTGCTTGGATTGAGGCACAACCACGGGTCTCTCTTTGTCAGTACTCTGTCGGTAAGTTGCCGGACAAATCCGGCAGAACACAAGCGGCGCGGGCGATTTGGCCGAAGTATGAGCCAACTCCGCGCGCCTGTCAAAGAAAAAGACGCGGTGCATGTCCTTTCGCGTATTCATCGGGTGATCGGATCATCGGGCCACCGGGTGATCGGAAGTTCGGGCAGGGAGAGATGTCTCCATGACCCGATCGCGCGATGGTCTGTTGCACCAAACTAACCAATAATCGGGTCGATGGGGCAGTGCTAACCTGATAATGCTCTGGTTTCTCGCATGTACCTCCGCAAGAGGCATTGCAGGGAGCCAATCTCAAGAAACTTTTAAGAACAGTCGAAGCGCTGGCGGATTTGGGGCCCGAACTTACGGCGGACCGCGACTTCCGCCACACCGCTCGCACCATGCTCACCGCCGTGATGGAAGCGGCTGGCGCGCGCGAGGCCGTTTTGTTTTCGTTTGGCGAACGGCCTTCCTTGCTGACCTCGGTCGATGCCCAGGGATTCGCGCTGCTGCCGGAACCGTCGCTGATTCCCCTGCTTCCCCGCCACGTGCACACCCTGACCGCGGCCGCCGGCCCGGTGGCGCTCAACAGTTCCACTTACGATGTCTTTCTGAGTTCGAACGGCAATGTCGCGCCTGAACTGTTCAAGTGCATTTGCCCACTGAAAGTTCGGGGAAAGCTCGCCGGAGTGATCGCCCTGGGACGCCGGCCCGGCGATGCAGTGTACGAAGAAGACGCGCTCGACGCTTTTGAAATGCTGAGCCACTACGTGGCGCTGGCCATTCAGAATCACACGCTCGGCCAGACGCTGGCGCAGCGGGTTTCCGAAAACCTGCGTCTGCTAGCCTCGCTGCACGGGTTCTACGACAACGCGCTCGAAGCATTCGCCACCGCCATCGACGTCAAACACGTCAACATTCATGGCCACTCGCTGCGGGTGGGCCGTTACTCGCAGGCGATCGGCGAAGCGCTGGGGATGGACCCGAACGATGTTGCGTCGCTCCGGTCGGCGGCCTATCTGCACGACATCGGCATGGTTGCCGTCGATAAGCGGCTAATCGGAAAAGCTTCGAAGCTCGATGAAGAAGAGTCCCGCGAGATGCGGGACCACACTGTCGTTGGGCATCAGATTGTCAGCCACGTGCAGTTTCCCTGGCCGCAGATTCCGGAAATCGTGCGCTGGCACCATGAACGCCAGGACGGGTCGGGGTACCCGGACGGCTTGCATGGCGACGAATTGCCGCAAGCGGTGCGCATCGTGGCCCTGGCCGAGACCTTCGATGCCATGACCAGCGAGCGTCCCTACCGCGAACGCCTGTCGGTCGGAACCGCGCTTCAGGAATTGATCCGCATGACCCCGCAAAAATACGATCCCCATGCGCTGCAGGCGTTGCTGATCCAGGTACGGCGGGACGCGGTCGGAAGCAACCGCATCCCCATCCTTGATCCTGACGTGATGAACCTCTCAGCCGTGGACGTGGACGAATTGGCGTCCACCCTGCAACACAGGATCAGCCAGGATAAGATTTTTCTAACCTGAAATCGGCGGTTCGCGTTGCACAAGTCAGCGCGACCCATCGGTAGTGTCCTAAATTCATCAACCACCAAGGACACGAAGTCACACAAAGGTGTGAATCCCCTGAGGGCTTCCTTCGTGTTCCTTTGTGTCCTTCGTGGTTAATTAGGACACTACCCGAGCCATCCGCCGCCAGCTAGCCAAATTCTTCTCGGTGTAAAATCGCAACTTGGTCCTCTCGTACCTCGTCTCGTTTCTCGATCACGATGTAAACTTGGGGCGGTCGGCGCAGTTGTATCTATTGGGCGCTGATTTCATCGAATTCGTAACTACCGCAGTGCTAGCTGATTTGCGAGGAGAGAATTGATGGCTGTCAGTGACCAGTGTGTCGCCACCGGTACCGAGCTCGATCAGTTGTGTATCAACACGATTCGCACTCTTTCGATGGACGCGGTGCAGAAGGCAAACTCGGGCCATCCGGGCGCGCCGATGGCGTTAGCTCCGGTCGCCTACTGTCTGTGGCAGCAGTTTCTGCGCTATGACCCGGAAGATCCGATCTGGCCGAACCGCGACCGCTTCGTGATCTCCAATGGGCACGCCTCCATGCTGCTGTATTCCCTGCTGCATCTGGCGGGCGTTCGCGACGTAACTCCCGACGGCAAGATTCTTTCGACGCCTGCCGTGTCGCTCGACGAGATCAGGAATTTCCGGCAACTGGGCAGCAAAACGCCGGGGCATCCCGAATACGGCTTGACTTCGGGGGTCGAGACCACCACCGGTCCGCTCGGTCAGGGCGTCGCCAACAGCGTCGGCATGGCGATCGCCGAGCGCTGGCTGGCGGAGTATTTCAATCGTCCGGGATTTGAGCTGTTCAACCACAACGTCTGGGCGATTTGCGGCGACGGCGACATGATGGAAGGAATTTCCTCGGAAGCCGCGTCGGTCGCCGGGCATCTGAAACTTTCGAACCTGTGCTGGATTTACGACAACAACCACATCACCATCGAGGGCAATACCGATCTCGCCTTTGACGAAAATGTGGCCGCCAGGTTTGCCAGCTATGGCTGGGATGTCTCGCACGTCCACGATGCCAACGATCTGGTGGCGCTGGCCAACGCCTACAACCACGCGCTCAGCGTGCAGGATCCAAGAGTAAAAGACTGCCCCAAACTGATCATCGTGGACAGCCACATCGCCTTCGGGTCGCCCCACCGGCAGGATACAAAAGAAGCACACGGCGAAGCGCTCGGCGAAGAAGAAGTCAAATTGACGAAGCGGGTGTACGGCTGGCCGGAAGACGCCAAGTTCCTCGTGCCCGATGGAGTGCGCGAAAATTTTCGCGACGTCATGGGCAAGCGCGGGCGGCAATTAAGCAGGCAGTGGAATGCGCTGTTCGCGAAGTACAGCGCGCAGTATCCCGATTTAGCGATTCAATTCGGACACATGCAGCGTCAGCAACCGGCGGACGGATGGGACAAGGACCTCCCCACATTTGCGCCCGATGCCAAGGGACTCGCAACCCGCGAATCGTCCGGCAAGGTTCTCAACGCCATTGCCAAGAACCATCCCTGGCTCATGGGCGGCTCGGCCGACTTGTATCCATCGACGAAAACGCGGCTGACCTTCGACGGCGCGGGCGATTTCGAAGCGGGCCAGTACAACGCGCGCAACTTCCACTTCGGCATTCGCGAACATGCGATGGGCGCAATCGTAAACGGCATGGCGCTGTCGAAAATCAGGCCGTATGGATCAACCTTCATGATCTTCAGCGACTACATGAAGGCGCCGATCCGCCTCTCGGCCATCATGGAGATTCCCGCGATCTGGATCTTCACCCACGATTCCATCGGCGTCGGCGAAGACGGACCGACCCACCAGCCGATCGAGCAACTGATATCGCTGCGAGCGGTTCCGGGGCTGGTGACGCTGCGCCCCGCCGATGCCAACGAAGTCATCGAGTCATGGAAAGCAATCATGAAGCTGCGGAAAGAGCCAGCCGCGCTGATCCTGACGCGGCAAGCACTGCCGACCTTCGATCGCACGAAGTACGGGTCCGCGGCGGGCGTGGCTCGCGGCGCCTACATCCTCGCCGATGCCGACGGTGGCACGCCGCAGGTCATCCTCATGGCCACCGGCAGCGAGGTGTGCCTCTGCATCGACGCCTACGAGAAACTAAAAGCGGAAGGCATACGGGCGCGCGTCGTCAGCATGCCTTCGTGGGACTTGTTCGAACATCAGGACCAGAGTTACCGCGATGAGGTGCTTCCACCCGACGTCACCGCGCGGGTAGCGGTCGAAATGGCTTCGACCTTCGGCTGGGCGCAGTATGCGGGAGCAATGGGACGCGTCATCGGCATGAAAACTTTTGGAGCGTCCGCGCCGCTCAAGGATTTGCAGAAGAAGTTCGGCTTCACCACCGACGCCGTGATTCAAGCAGCGCGCGAACTGCTCGGGAAGTAGAGCTCGTTTCATAAATCGGTTTTGGGTAGGGCACGGCTTCAGCCGTGCCGTTCAGGGCCCGGAAGAATGCGGGCTTTAGCCCCTGAGGGACGCGCCTTCCGAGCTGAAGGGCGTTTATGAAACCAGATCTAGCGTGGTCGTAACAGTTTATTAACGTCAGGCAATTATTCTGCTGCCTGGCTCAGTTAGGAGATAGTTATGAATCCAGCGGGCACGCTTGAGACCGCAAAAGCCGCGAATCTTCTTACCCAGCTTCAGACTTTCGGCCAATCCATCTGGCTCGACTACATCCGCCGCGACCTGCTGAAGGGCGGCGAACTACAGCGCCTGATCACGGAAGACGGCCTGCGCGGGATGACTTCGAATCCCGCGATTTTCGAGAAGGCCATTGCGGGCTCGACGCAGTATCAGGATTTCCTGGACTCGCTCGCCGGCCGCACCGACCTCGACGCCAAGGGCCGCTACGAACTGCTGGCCATCCGCGACATTCAGGACGCGGCCGACCTGCTCGCGCCCGTTTACCAGAGCACGAAGAAGCGCGACGGCTACGTGAGCCTGGAAGTCTCTCCCTATCTCGCGCACGACATTAGCGGCACCATCGACGAGGCGCGGCGGCTGTGGAAGAGCGTGGCCCGCGAAAACTTGATGATCAAGGTGCCGGGAACGCCGGAAGGCATTCCCGCGTTTCGCCAACTGATCAGCGAAGGCATCAACGTCAACGTGACGCTGCTGTTCGCGCAAGCAGTGTATGAGGAAGTCGCCGCAGCGTTCGTCGACGGCGTGGAAAAATTCGCTGCGACCGGCGGTGACGTGAGCAAACTTGCGAGCGTGGCCAGCTTTTTCATCAGCCGCATCGATTCTTTGGTCGACTCGCTCGTGGGCGAGCAACTGAAGAAAGAAACGGACGCCTCGCGCAAGGCGAAATTGCAGGGGATTCTGGGGAAAGTCGCCATCGCGAACGGCAAACTGACCTACGAAGCCTACCAGCGCATCTTTTCTTCTCCGCGCTGGAAGGCGCTGGCCGCCAAGGGCTCGCAAACCCAGCGCGTGCTGTGGGCGAGCACCAGCACGAAGAATCCGAATTACCGCGACGTGATTTACATCGAGGAATTGATTGGGCCGGACACCGTCAACACCGTTCCTCCGGCGACGCTCGATGCCTTCCGCGATCACGGCAAGCCGCGCCAGAGTCTGACCGAGGACCTGGACGGCGCGCGGAAAACGATGGCCGATCTGGCTGGCGTCGGCATTGTCATGAAAGACGTGACCGACAAGCTGACGACTGACGGCGTAAAGTTGTTTGCCGACGCTTTCGATACCCTGCTGGCTGCGGTCGAGAAGAGTACGAAACGTTCGAGCACGCCGCAGGTCAATCAACAGAGCGCATCCCTTCCAGCCGATCTTGATGCGGCGGTAAAAAAAAACCTTAACGACTGGCGAGCGTCTGGAAAAGTAAGACGGCTATGGCAGCAGGACGCCTCTCTCTGGACCAACGAAGACGAGGCCAACTGGCTGGGATGGCTCGGCGTCGCGGACGAGCAACTCGCCAGCGCCGGCCAATTGAAGGCGTTCGCCGACGAGGTCAAGAACGCGGGATTCTCCGACATTCTGCTGCTCGGCATGGGTGGATCCAGCCTTTGTCCGGAAGTGCTGGCGCTGACCTTCCCGCAAACGCCCGGCTTCCCGCGCCTGCACATACTCGACTCGACCGACCCGGCGCAAATCCGGAGCATCGAAAAAAAGGTCGACCTCGCCAAAACGCTCTTCATCGTCTCCAGCAAGTCCGGCAGCACCCTCGAGCCCAACATCTGCAAGCAGTATTTCTTCGAGCGCGTGCAGCAGACCGTTGGCGCCGACAAGGCGGGCAGCCGCTTTATCGCGATTACCGATCCTGGCTCGAAGATGCAGCGGGTCGCCGAACGCGACCGCTTCCGCCACATTTTCTATGGCCTGCCGTCGATCGGCGGTCGCTACTCGGCGCTCTCGAACTTCGGCATGGCTCCCGCCGCGGCCATGGGCCTCGACACCGGCAAGTTCCTCCAGCGCACGAAAGAAATGGTCGAAGCCTGCAAGGCGTGCGCTACGGTAGAACAGAATCCGGGAGTGCTGCTCGGCCTGATCATGGGAACCGCCGCAAAACTTGGCCGCGACAAAATTACGCTCGTCACCTCGCCCGGAATTTCCGATCTCGGCGCGTGGCTCGAGCAGTTGATCGCGGAATCCACCGGCAAACTTGGCAAGGGCATCATCCCGGTCGATCGCGAAACACTAGGCGCGCCCGAAGCATATGGCAATGACCGCATCTTCGCCTACGTTCGGCTGGAAACCGCGCCCGACGTGGCGCAGGATGCCAAAGTCGCGGCGCTTGAAAAAGCCGGGCAGCCTGTCGTGCGCATCGCCATGTCCGACATCTACAACCTCGGACAGGAATTCTTTCGCTGGGAAATTGCGACGGCGGTCGCGGGCTCGATCCTCGGAATCAACGCCTTCAATCAGCCCGACGTCGAGGCCAGCAAGATCGTAACCAAGCAACTGACCTCCGAGTACGAAAGCAAGGGTTCGCTTCCTGCTGAAAAGCCGATTGTTGAAGAAGCGGGCTTCAAACTCTTCACCGACGACAAGAACGCCGCCGACCTGGCGAAAGCCGCGAGCGCTGGCCGTTCGTCCGAAAGCCCGTCCGACGGCCGACTCAAGAACTATCTGCGCGCGCATCTGGCGCGTCTTGGCGCTGGCGATTATTTTGCGTTGCTCGGTTATGTCGAGATGAATGCGGAGCACGAAGCTCTGCTGCAAGCCCTGCGCATGACCGTACGCGATCGCAAACGTGTGGCGACGTGTCTCGGCTTCGGGCCGCGCTTCCTGCACTCTACGGGACAAGCTTATAAAGGCGGACCCAACAGCGGCGTGTTCCTGCAGATCACGTGCGACGATGCCCAGGACTTGCCGGTTCCCGGACAGAAGTACACTTTCGGAGTGGTGAAGGCGGCACAGGCGCGGGGCGACTTCCAGGTTCTGGCCGACCGCCAGCGCCGGACGCTGCGCGTGCACCTTGGCAGCGATGTGAAAGCAGGACTCGCCAAACTCGCGGAATTGGTAAAGGAGATTTTGTAGCTGGCGGTGCAAGGCGGGTCCGCAAGGGACATACGAACCTTTTATGAATTGTCATCCTGAGCGAAGCGAAGGACCTGTTTTTTTGCGGCGAACAGCAGGTCCTTCGCTTCGCTCAGGATGACAATTTATTGGGATTTCTCAGCGAACTCTTAGTGAAACACAGCCGCCAACTTTTCGATCGCGGCCAAGGAGCAGGAATGCAACTGGGAATGGTAGGTTTGGGGCGTATGGGCGCCAACATGGCGCGGCGCCTTATGCGCGGCGGCCACACCATGGTCGTGTCCGATCTCAGCGCCGATGCCGTCAAGAGTATCGCCGGCGAGGGTGCGGTGGCCTCCTCTTCACTTGACGATCTGGTCGGCAAGCTGAACGCTCCGCGGGCTGCGTGGATCATGGTACCGTCGGGCGATCCCACGGAAAAAACGGTGCAGGCTCTGCTCGCAAACATGCAGGCGGGCGACACCATCATCGACGGCGGCAATTCGTATTTCAAAGACGACGTTCGCCGCGCCAAACTGTGTGCGGCCAAGGGCGTGCACTACGTTGACGTCGGCACCAGTGGCGGCGTCTGGGGACTGGAGCGCGGCTACTGCATGATGATTGGCGGCCCGAAAGAAGCCGTCCAGCGCCTCGACCCGATCTTCAAAACGCTGGCGCCCGGACGCGGCGACATCCCGCGCACTCCGGGACGCGAAACAATGGCGGGCACCGCCGAAGACGGCTACATCCACTGCGGCCCCTCCGGCTCCGGACATTTCGTAAAGATGGTCCACAACGGTATCGAGTACGGCATGATGCAGGCCTACGCGGAAGGCTTCGACATTTTCAAGAACGCGACCAGCAAAGAACTTCCCGAAGATATCCGCTACGATCTCAACCTGCCCGATATTGCCGAGGTCTGGCGGCGCGGCAGCGTGGTGAGTTCATGGTTGCTGGACCTGACGGCGATGGCGTTGACCGAGAATCCCACGCTCGCCGAGTACAGCGGGTTCGTGCAGGATTCGGGCGAGGGGCGCTGGACGATCCAGGCGGCGATCGACGAGGCGGTTCCGGCCGAAGTGCTGACGGCGGCCCTGTACACGCGCTTCCGCTCGCGGCAGGATCATACCTTCGCCGAGAAGATGCTTTCCGCCATGCGACAGAAGTTCGGCGGTCACGTCGAACCGAAAGCGCCGGCGAAGACGTCATAAGAAACTGGGCGGCCACGAGCTACGAGCTTTGAGCTACCCAACACCTGTTTGCTCGAAGCTCGTAGCTCGCAGCCCGTAGCTCACTATCACGAGGAAACGATGGCTCAAACAGAAGTTGTGCCAGCAACAACTAAACCGCGGGTGGGGCGCACGGCAGATCCGTGTGTCATGGTGATCTTCGGCTTTACCGGCGACCTGACGCGCCGAAAGCTGATCCCCGCTCTCTACAACCTCGCCACCCAGCAATTGCTGTCGCGCGAGTTTGCCGTGATCGGCGTGGGCCGCAGCCCCATGAGCGATGACGACGCGCGGAAGAAGGTCACCGACGACTTCAAACAGTTCGCCACCGGCGCCATTGATAACGATTTGTGGGAATGGTTTGTCCGCCGCATCAGTTACGTGAATGGAGATTTCGACGATCCCGCTACCTACGACAAGCTGAAAGAAACGCTTGCCAAGGTTGACCAGGAGCACAACTGCCACGGCAACTATTTTTTTTACCTCGCCACCGCGCCCAACTTCTTCGGCGACGTCGTCGAGCGGATTTCGAAAGTCGGCCTGATGACCGAAGACAACAGCCATTGGCGGCGGGTGATTATCGAAAAACCCTTCGGCCACGATCTGGATTCCGCCAAGGCTTTGAACCAGCAACTTTTAAAAGTTGCTTCGGAACGGCAGATCTACCGCATCGATCACTACCTGGGAAAGGAAACAGTCCAGAACATTTTGGCGCTCCGTTTCGCGAACGGAATTTTCGAGCCGATCTGGAATCGCCGCTACATCGACCACGTGCAGATTTCGGTCGCCGAAACCGTGGGCGTCGAAAAACGCGGCGGCTACTACGATGGGGCGGGCGCCCTGCGCGACATGGTGCCCAACCACATCATGCAACTCATCACTCTGACCGCGATGGAGCCACCGATTTCGTTTGAGGCGAACGCGGTGCGCGACGAGCAAGCCAAAATCCTGCATGCCATCCAGCCCTTCAGTGCCGAGGACGTGCTCAGCAAAACCGTCCGCGGGCAATATGGAGACGGCGCCATGGACAACGAGCGCGTACCCGCTTACCGCTCCGAAGATGGCGTGCCGCCCGACTCGCGCACCGAAACCTTTGTCGCCATGAGGCTGCTGATCGACAACTGGCGCTGGGCCGGAGTTCCCTTCTATCTGCGTACCGGCAAGCGGCTGCCCGGCCGCCATACGCACGTCGTGATTCAGTTCCGGCGCGCGCCCTTCATGCTGTTCCGCGAAACCCAGGTCGAAAACATGATGCCCAACCAACTGGTGCTGCACATCCAGCCGGAAGAAGGCATCTCGCTGCGCTTTGCCGCCAAAACTCCCGGGCCCGCCATGCAACTGGGCGAAGTGAATATGGACTTCGCTTACGCCGACTATTTCGGGCTCACTCCTTCGACCGGCTACGAACGTCTGCTGCACGACTGCATGACGGGAGACGCCACGCTGTTCCAGCGCGCCGACATGGTCGAGGCCGGCTGGAGCATTGTCAATCCCGTACTCGATGTGTGGAAGGCGCTGCCGCCGCGTAATTTTCCCAACTATCCCTCCGGAACCTGGGGGCCGAAAGAGTCCGACGAACTGATGGAACGCGATGGTCGGCGCTGGAGAAATTTCGTGAAATGAGAAGGAATTTGTAATTTGTGATTGGTAATTTTGTAGTTTTTCTCGGCTTTCCTAGTCGCAGGGATCAAATCACAAAATTGCCAAGTTACAAATCACAAATCACAAATTACAAATTCCCCATGCCGTTCACCCGATCCATCGAAGTGTTCCCCACCGCGGCCAATCTTTTTCACGCCGCCGCCGAAGAATTCGTCCGCGCGGCCCGCACCGCCATCGGCGCCCAGGGACGATTCTCGGTGGCGCTCTCCGGTGGCTCGACTCCAAAAGCTCTCTATTCCCTGCTCGCCAGCAATTACGCCGAGTTCGCCTGGAGCCGCATCTTTCTATTCTTTGGCGACGAGCGTCACGTCCCGCCCACTGATGCCGACAGCAATTATCGGATGGTGAATGAATCGTTACTGACGAAGATTGCGATTCCACCCGAGAACGTCTTTCGCGTGCCCGCTGAGAATCCCGATGCCGCCGCCGCTGCCTCAGAGTATGAAGCTCAGCTCCGCCGATTCTTCGAACTTCCTCCCGAAATCCGGCCCGGAGATCGGCCCGGCGAATTCCCGCGCTTTGACCTGATTCTGCTCGGCATGGGGCCCGACGGTCACACCGCTTCCCTGTTTCCCGATTCCCCGGCGCTCGACGAACAGTCGCGCCTGGTGGTTGCCAATTGGGTCGCGAAGTTCAACACCCACCGCATCACCCTCACCTTCCCCGTGCTCAATCGCGCCGCCGAAGTGATGTTCCTCGCCAGTGGCGCGGACAAAGCCAACATGGTGCATCAGGTTCTCGAGGGCAAGAACACCCCTCCACTGCCTTCGCAAAGAGTGCAGCCCTCCGACGGAACATTGTTGTGGATGCTCGACGAAGCCGCCGCCGCAAAGCTGACTCGGTGAAGTCCGCCTGGTAAGCCGGCTAAGCCCTTGATGTTTACTCTTAAGTTACTATGTGGATCTTCCGAAAAAAAAAATTTTGTCGATCTTTTGGAATCATAGAGTTACGAAAAAAATCCCGCAAAATCTTTGAGTTTAAAGGACTTATGGGTAAAATATTTATAAATCAATGACTTAGCTCGATTTTTCGCTTCGCTCAGGATTTCGACGGGGGTTTACGCCCGCTAATCGTCTCAACTTGAGTTGTCAAATAGCACCGAAATGACTTTGGGCGGCTTCGAGGTCCGTCTCTGGAAACGAGCACACTTATTCGCTGCCCTAATCAGGGAACATTGTTGCACCGGTCGGGCTGAAAGTCTGTGATGGCGGTCACGGTTTGGGTGTGATGAAAAAAGGTCGGGTCAATGGGAACGGTGCGGGCGCTCTTCCCCTTCCTTCGCTGAAATCATACTCAGCTGTGTGAGGATTTTGGGGAGCAGGTCAAAAGTGCGCGATGAGTTGGAGCAGCTTCCGCGCCTACGCCCTGGGCGAAGCTGGTCCGGTAAGAGTAAATGAGTGGGAGGTGCTCAAGAAGATTCGACCGCCGGCCGCGTAAAGCGGAGCCCACTCCGGTGTCGGCTGTGCGGCGGCCCACTTCTCGAAAAGCGCGAGAAGTGGGGCACCCCTTTTTTCTTCTCTGCCAACGCATTAGCAACG
>Ga0187865_1000492_pt1 | contig 54801 bp, 43 predicted proteins | sample June2016WEW_11_1_2_FD_132989 | JGI IMG/M metagenome (GOLD analysis project Ga0187865, IMG submission 132989) | Peatland microbial communities from SPRUCE experiment site at the Marcell Experimental Forest, Minnesota, USA - June2016WEW_11_100 | ecosystem: Environmental > Terrestrial > Soil >...
CCGAGCACATTCTTGGAGCGGACCATCCCCCCGTAGAACAGCCCGAGACCGGGTGTCATGACCATGACGAGTGCGGTCGCAACAAGCATCCAAGCTGTATCACCTGAATTGATCATGTGATATTCCCCTTTCATGTTTTATGACTCAACCGCAATGCAACAGGGGTGCCATGCATGATGAAAATGGTTAACTTATTGAATTAAAATGACTAAATGATCGTAGGACTGATAAGTGAATGTACAATAATGTTAATAATTATAATTTATGATACTAAAATGGATAAAAAAGGTATACATGTATCAAATATGTATATATATTGATAATCAAATTTCTGATATATAATGAGAAAGATGGGAGAAAAGATATGATGCCGTTCAGCTATGAAGACCTTGAGGTGCTCCATGACCTTGCGAAGATACTCGCATCAACGGTTGATCTCAGGGAACAGCTTGAAAAGGTCCTCAACGAACTCAGCACCAGTACAGGCACGAACAGGGGTATGATCTCCATTCTTGATCGTGACAGCGGAGTTGCCATACTCGATGTAGCGCACGGCATTGATATCGACGGCCTCGAAATCACGTATATGCCCGGTGAGGGGATCACCGGCCAGGTAGCCCAGACAGGAAAACCCATGGTCATCACCAACCTCGGGAAGGATAAACACTTTCTTGACAGGACCGGTGCCCGGAAATACCTGAACCAATCAGAACTCTCGTTCTTGTGCGTGCCTATTATTTATGATGATAAGGTCGTGGGCGTACTGTCAGCCGACAAGGTTGCACGCGAAGTCGACAATCAGGAATATGAGCTGCAGTTGTTAGGTGAGGTGGCGGAGCTGATCGCCAAGGCCGTGCATATGAGAGCCATTGAGGAAGAAAACCGTAAGTTGCGAAATATCCTCGGGAAGACCCAGCGGCCCTCGGATGAGATTATCGGTAATTCCAAGACCATGAAAGAGGTCTTTGGTCTCATCTCCCAGGTGGCAGATTCAAACACCACCGTGCTCATCCATGGTGAGACCGGCACGGGAAAAGAACTGGTGGCGCGTGCCATACACAAAAACAGCCCCAGGACAAATGGCCCCTTCATAGAGGTAAACTGTGCGGCTATGCCGGATACGTTGATTGAGAGCGAGCTGTTCGGGCACGAAAAAGGTGCCTTTACCGGGGCTAATCAGAAGAGACGTGGACGTTTTGAAGAGGCCACCGGAGGAACGATCTTTCTCGATGAGGTAGGAGAGCTCTCGCCGCTGGCTCAGGCCAAGCTATTGCGTGTTATACAGGAACGCCAATTCCAACCGCTCGGCTCAAGCAACATGGTCAAGGTCAATGTAAGGATCATTACTGCTACAAACCGCGATCTCGACCAGGATGTTGCATCAGGCAAGTTTAGGTCCGATCTCTATTATAGACTCAACGTGTTCCCAATCTATATGCCCCCCTTGCGGGATCGGGGAGGGGATATCATACTGCTGGCCGATTACTTTGTGGAGAAATATTCCAAGCAGTTCAAGAAATCCATCAAGCGCATCTCTACACCTGCCATAGACCTTCTGCTCGCTTATCATTGGCCGGGCAATGTGCGAGAACTTGAGAACAGCCTCGAGAGAGCGGTATTGCTGGCCGGCAGCGATACCATAGACAGCGTCTATCTCCCTCCATCACTCCAAATGAAGGTGGCAACCCCTGAGAAGAAACAACACGGCAAGCTTATAAGCCTTGTAAACACCTATGAGCGGTCTCTGATCATCGACGCGATGAAAGATACCAAGGGCAATCAGAGCCAGGCAGCCAGGCTGCTTGGGACAACCAAACGGATCATCCAATACAAGGTTGAGAAATACAGCATCGATACAAAAAGGTTTAAAGCAAAGAAATCTTAATATGGCACTATCGGTAGTATCCCTATTTCAGGAATTGTATTATAAGTCCAGGTTAAATATCGATATTCAAGAGGCTTAATCCGAGATTATTTATAACAATATTGTACAAATTGATTTCTTCTACACAATAATGATCCATACGAACAGCAATATTTCTCCATATTCAAAAATGCTTCACAGCATCTATCCATAAGCGAATCTTCTAAGTAACAAATAACATTTGATATATTTATATTATATGGGTACCTGAAACATGAGATTGATTGTTTAAATGAACCTATGGCATGGTTCTGGCACTCTAAAGTAAGAAGTATAGAAACAGGAGGCTGGACGTGTGCCGTTTGTTCGCCATCACCAGTGAAGAACCTCAATCACCGATGACTGCTTTGCAAGCATTAAACGTGATGAAAGAAGGTCATGACGGATCCGGAGTAGGAATTTTCATGACGGATCTTGGCGGAGATCTTGAGCAGTTCAAGGGATCACCGATCCTCTCGGGAATTTTCTCGCAGGATGGTATCAGGAAACTCGATCGATATATGATGGAGCTCGGCCTGCTGACCAAGTTCAAGCTTTCCATACGTCCCACAAAAAAACCGCCGGAAGGAACTCCGAAACGTGATGTGTATCTTATCCGCGTCTATGAATACCCGTATGAATGGGAAGGGATGAGCAGTGAGGAAACTGCAAACCGACTCATGAAAATTCGGGTGGACTTGAGGAATATGGGCGAGGAAGACCAGTCAATGATGGTATTTTCCTTTTGGCCCGATGTGATCATGATCAAGGAAGTAGGTGACCCTTTAGAAGTTGCAGATTACCTTGGGCTTGACCTTAAGGGCTTAAAGGCCAGAATCATCCTGGCCCAGGGCAGGCAGAATACGAATTATGGTATTACCCTTTATGCCTGCCATCCGTTTTTTATCCAAGGTTATGCCACCATGACCAATGGCGAAAACACTGCGTTTATCCCTATCAAAGAATATCTTATTTCCAGGGGTTTCCCAGGCTATATGGGTTACCAATCGGATTCCGAGGTGTTTACGCATATACTTCACTATAGCAAGAACATCCTTGGTCTTGGATTACAAGAATACAAGCACATCATCACACCTTTGAAGGACGAGGAGCTTCTGAGGCACCCCGATGGGCCGTTTTTACGCCATCTTAAGCATTCTTGCAGGTTCCTCACCATTGACGGCCCGAACTGCGTCATCGGGTGTCTTCCCGACAAAACACTCTTTATGGTCCAGGATTCTAAGAAGCTGAGACCGGGTATTGTGGGAGGAAAGCCTGGCGTTTTCGCCTTTTCTTCAGAGATGTGCGGCCTTGAAGAGGCCATCCCCGACCGTGATAAAAGCCAAGAGTTTCAACCCATGAAGTATGACATTGCATATGTTGACTCTACGCGCACAGAGGTAAAGAGATGGAACCAGTGGGAACCCTGCACCCGTCCGCATTGAGCGTTCGCGATCTGATTTGGCGGATCCTGTGGGACAAAGAAAAATGTACATTGTGCGGTAAATGCACGGCCGTATGTCCGGTGCGGGCCATCGAGATTGGTGTTCATCGCAAGAGGACCGTGGATATTCCCATCGGGCTCCAGACAAAACCGGCCAACGTATATCAGGTATATCACGGAATCGATCAGGTCACTGACCTCGCGCATAGCTGCATCGGATGCGGCATGTGCACGTATGTCTGCCCCAACAGTGCCATATTTGCCGTACGAAACGACGAGATAGACAAGCTTAGATTCCATCTCAACCAGGGTGGTGAACCGAGGAGAAGAGGGGGCAGAAGAAATGACCCCGGCAGCATCCTCGATCGATTCAAGTTCGTGAGGATATCCATGCTCACCGACCCTGCCCTGGATGCCGGCCGACACGAATTCGAGGTGAGAACACTCCTCGGCAGGATCCTTCCTCCGGAGGAAGTAGTAAGGGCAACATATGAAAATGAGTGGATACCGCCCGTCCGCGAGATCTATCCGCTCATCATCGGAGGAATGTCATTTGGCGCCCTTTCTCCCAATATGTGGGAAGGACTCCAGATGGGTGTTGCATATTTGAATGAAGAGCTTGGAATGCCGGTAAGGATGTGTACCGGTGAGGGCGGCTGCCCCCCGCGCCTTTTGAGATCGAGGTTTCTCAAGTATGTGATACTCCAGATTGCAAGCGGATATTTTGGTTGGGATGAGATTATTCACGCACTGCCTGAAATGAAGGAAGACCCCTGCGCCATTGAAATCAAGTACGGACAGGGTGCAAAGCCCGGTGACGGCGGGCTTCTCATGTGGTACAAGGTCAACAAGCTTATCGCCGCCATCCGCGGTGTACCGGCGGGTGTAAGCCTTCCGTCTCCTCCCACACACCAAACTAAGTATTCCATCGAGGAGTCGGTGGCAAAGATGATCCAGTCCATGTATATGGTATGGGGATTCAGGGTGCCGGTGTACCCGAAGATATCCGCTACGACCACCTCGCTTGCCGTGCTGAATAATCTGGCCAGGAACCCCTATGCTGCGGCATTGGCCATTGATGGTGAAGACGGCGGGACCGGGGCTGCTTATAATGTCTCCATGAACCATATGGGTCATCCGATAGCAAGCAACATAAGGGATGCCTACTTAACTCTCGTCAAGATCGGCAAACAGAACGAAATCCCACTGTTCGCAGGTGGAGGTATCGGTAAGAACGGCAATCTTGCCGCCAATGCTGCGGCATTGATCATGCTGGGTGCCAGCGGTGTACAGGTGGGCAAATACATCATGCAGGCGGCAGGAGGCTGTGTCGGTTCAGAAAACGACCGCTGCAACATCTGCAACATCGGATTGTGCCCGAAGGGAATTACCTCCCAAGACCCAAGGATCTACAGGAGGTTGGACCCTGAAAATGTTGCCCAGAGAATTGTAGATGTTTTTCTAAGCTTCGATTCAGAACTAAAGAAGATCCTTGCGCCTCTCGGGAGGTCAACATCTCTACCCATCGGTATGTCGGACGCCTTAGGTATTGACGACCGTGATGCAGCAGAGCGCTTAGGCATTCGGCATGTAGTATGAAAAGATAAACACGACAAGCTAACAATAAAGGATACGGAGGAATTCACTTTAGGGATAACGTATGATTCAACATGGGAAAATAGTGATTTCCGGCATGGAAGACGGGAAGAGGGTGCAATCCCGAGTTCTTGAGGAACGCATCCAGCAGGCAGTCCTGAGCGGCCGTCTCAATATTGAGGTCAAGGCCTACGGTCAACATGGAATAGGCGGAAGACTCTGGAATACCAATTCCAAGTCGGTAAAAGTGGATATCTACGGATATCCGGGCCAGCGCATCGGGTCCATGGGTTCACCGCATACTACCATAGAGGTGCACGGACCCGGGTCCGATGATGTAGGCTGGCTCAATGCAGGTGCCCGGATCATCGTTCATGGTGCTGCCACCAACGGTGTTGCCAATGCCATGGCAGAGGGAAAGGTCTATATTGCCGGCGATATCGGCGCCCGGGGCATGACCATGACCAAGAGCAACCCCCACTTTACCCCGCCAGAGCTTTGGGTGCTTGGGGGTGTGGGAGATTCCTTTGCCGAGTTCATGGCCGGCGGTATAGCCGTAATATGCGGATGCGGATCTCAATACCGGAAGAACATCCTGGGTCAGCGGCCGTGTGTCGGCATGGTGGGAGGTAAGATCTTCTTCCGGGGCACGCAAAAGAGCTTCAGTGAGGCCGATGCCAAGCTCATCCGCATTACGGATGAAGAGTGGAACTGGCTTAAGGAGAATTTGAAGGAATTTCTCAAAGGCATTAAGAAAAACGAGAAATATGATCTCCTCATCACGGATCGCTCCCAGTGGCAGCTCCTGGCGGCACGTCTCCCTTCCGAAAAGCTTGCGTCCAAAAGGATCAGCATGGGTCAGTTCCGCTCAGAGGTATGGGAGAAGGAGCTGGGAAAAGGCGGCCTCATCGGCGACCTCACTGATATCGATAGAACCCCCATACCTTTAATTGCAACCGGAGAGATGCGCAGATTCATCCCTTTATGGGAGAACGGGAAATACCTCCCCCCCTGTCAGGCAAGCTGCCCCACCGGTATACCGGTACAGCAGAGATGGGCGCATATCAGGAAGGGCGCCGTAGATGAAGCGGTTGATCTCTCACTTCGATACACGCCGTTCCCTACCACTGTCTGCGGGTATCTGTGTCCTAACCTCTGCATGGAAAACTGCACTCGCGGCAGAAATAACATGGCCCCCATAGACACGGTGCTGCTGGGAAAGGCGAGTCTTAATGCGAAGGAGCCGAAGCCGCTGGCCCCCACCGGCAGGAAGGTCGCTATCCTTGGAGGAGGACCTGCAGGTCTTTCTGTGGCGTGGCAGCTGTGGCTGAAAGGTCATGAACCGGTGGTGTTCGACAAGGCCCATGACCTGGGTGGAAAGATCAGGAGCGTAATCCCCTTCAGCAGGATACCCAAAGAGGTTTTCGAACACGAGCTCAAGCGGGTCATAGAAAAGATAAAGAGAGAGTATATCGGACCCGAGGGGATCACTGAAGAGTTGTTCATGGATATACATGACCGCTATGAATATATCGTCGTTGCAGTGGGAGCGCAAAACCCGAGGGAGCTGAAGATCAAGGGATACGATAAAGCCATATCAGCCCTTGATTTCTTAAGGTGCGCAAAAGACGATAATATTGAGGTCGGCAAACATGTGGTCATCATCGGGGCCGGAAACGTGGGTTGCGATGCAGCCACGGAGGCAAGCCGTCTTGGCGCCAAGGACATAACCCTCATCGACGTTCAGAAACCTGCCTCATTCGGCAAAGAGCGCCAGGCTGCCGAAGCAGTGGGTGCCAAGTTTAAATGGCCTGTATCAGCCGAGGCGATCACGAAAAAGGGTGTGGTACTCTCCACGGGCGAAATCCTGCCTGCCGACATAGTCATTATCTCCATCGGAGACAAACCCGACTTGGGCTTTTTGCCTGCAACTATTGACACCGAGGCCGGGTTTATCAAGGTCAACGAATCCTTCCAGACATCCGATCCTCAAGTATTCGCCATCGGTGATAATGTCAAGCAAGGACTCATAACCGATGCGATCGGTGCCGGGAGGAGGGTTGCAGGAACCATCGACACATTCATCAGGGGAATGGAAGAGGAATACGACCAGTTACCGGCTATTAATCCGGCCCGCGTGAAACTGGAATATTACGACCCGGCAATCAAAGATTTTCCTGATATCCAGGTATGTTCAATACAGTGCGCCTCCTGCGGAGGGTGCCGCGACTGCGGCCTGTGTGAATCCTTGTGTCCGCAACAGGCTATCTCACGGAGGTCACTTCAGGACGACGGATATGAGTATGTGGTGGATGAGGAGCGTTGCATCGGATGCGGCTTCTGTGCCGGGGCCTGTCCGTGCGGCATCTGGGAGTTGAAGGAGAATTATTCCATTGGTTAAAGCCGGCAATTTCCTGTAGGGGATATGCCATAAATAAAAACTACGGAGGATGGATACATGTTTAATTGCAAGACAAGTAATGATGTTTTAAAGGCGGTTAAGGAAAATAAGGTCAGTTTCATCCAGTTTTGGTTCACCGATGTTCTCGGCAGGCTCAAGAGCTTCAACATCACTCCATCTGAGTTGGAGGAAGGACTCGACGAAGGCATGGGGTTTGACGGATCGTCCATTGAAGGTTTTGCCCGCATCCATGAGAGCGACATGATTGCCAAGCCCGATGTAACAACCTTTCAGCTCGTTCCCTGGAGACCGACCGAGAAGCCAGTTGCACGTATGATCTGCGACATCCTTAACCCTGATGGGACTCCGTATGATGGCGACCCGCGCTATGCACTCAAGAGGGTTCTGAAAAAGGCAGCTGACAAAGGTTACACCTGCTACCTGGGGCCTGAGCTCGAGTACTTCTACTTTGCCGATGATAAATCCACCCAGATCCTTGACAAGGGCGGTTACTTCGATGGTCTACCCATCGATGCAGGCACCGAGATGAGAAGAGAGACCATCTTTGCGCTTCAGAGCATGGGCTACGGTGTGGAGTACAGTCACCACGAGGTTGCACCCTCCCAGCATGAGATCGACCTAAAGTATGCGGATGCCCTCAGGATGTCGGACATCGTCATGACCTACCGCACCGCGGTCAAGGAAATAGCCCGGCAGAAGGGCGTATACGCAACCTTCATGCCCAAGCCTATTGCAGGAGAGAACGGCAGCGGCATGCATGTCCACCAGTCTTTGTTCAAGGGCAAAGAAAATGCCTTCTTCGACATCAAGGACAAGTACCATCTCTCGAAGATCGGCAAATACTACATTGCAGGTATTCTTACACACGCCCCTGAGATCTGTGCAGTTACCAACCAGTGGGTGAATTCCTACAAGCGGCTTGTCCCCGGCTATGAGGCACCTGTTTATGTATCCTGGGCCCGCAGGAACCGTTCAGCCATGGTTCGCGTCCCCATGTACAAACCCGGCAAGGCCAATGCAACGAGGGCTGAATTCAGGGCACCGGACCCGGCCTGCAACCCGTACCTCGCCTTTGCGGTACAGATCGCAGCGGGTCTCGAAGGCATTGACAAAAAATACACCTTGCCAGAGCCTATAGAGGAAGATATCTTCGAAATGGACGAGAAGGCCCGCAAAAAGGCCGGCATCACCTCTCTGCCCGGCAGCCTTTTCGAGGCCATCCAGGAGGTGTCCAAGAGCAAGCTCGTGAGAAATGCACTCGGCGACCATATCTTCGATAAATTCATTGAGAACAAAATAAAGGAATGGGACAACTTCCGCATCCACGTCAGCAAGTATGAGATTGACACATACCTCCCTGTGCTATAGATGAAGACCAGGCTGCCCGGGCGCCAAAGTCCGGGCAGCTTAAAAACAAAAAAGACGATAACTAGACAGGAGCTAGGCAGTTGTTTGGAAAGGCAAAGAAACCTGCTGTTCTGGTACTGGAAGACGGTACCATTTTCAGCGGGAGTGCTTTTGCCGGCTCCGGAGAGCACTTCGGCGAGGTCGTATTCAACACCGGCATGACCGGTTACCAGGAAATCCTCACTGACCCTTCCTATAAAGAACAGATCCTTGTCATGACCTATCCCCTTGTCGGGAACTATGGGATAAATGACGAAGATATGGAATCCTCCTGTATCCACATGGAGGGCTTCATCGTGAGGGAATACCAGGGTTACCCCAGCAACTTCAGATCGAAAAAGACCTTGGCCGAATTTTTGGAAGATCATGGAAGGATGGGTCTTGAAGGCATTGACACAAGGGCCCTGACACGCCGGTTACGTACCCACGGGGCTATGCGCGGTGTGCTCTCGACGAAGGTAGGGAGCATCGACGAGCTCCTTGAAAAGGTAAGGGAGTATCCCGGGCTTGAAGGTAGAGATATCGTGAAGGATGTTACCTGTCATAAGCCTTATCTCTGGTGTGAAAATGCTCAAATGCCCATAAAAGTGAGACAGGCAAAATCAAAAAGGTTCCGAGTGGTTGTCATAGACTGTGGAGTAAAGCTCAATATATTGAGGATGCTCGAAGTGCATGGTTGTGAAGTCTTCGTTGTTCCCGCAAAGACATCATCCCAGTCGATCATGTCCATGAATCCGGATGGTGTGCTCCTCTCCAACGGACCAGGCGACCCGGCACCTCTCTCATACCTCATTAATACCGTGAAAGAGCTTATTGGAAGGATTCCCATATTCGGCATCTGTCTGGGACATCAAATCCTGGGCCAGGCTGTAGGCGGAAAAACCGCAAAACTGAAATTCGGGCATCACGGCATCAACCAGCCTGTCAAAAACATGAAGACCGGCAGGGTGGAGGTCTCGTCCCAGAACCACGGATTTGTTGTTCTCACCGATACATTGCCGAAAGATACCCAGGTTACCCACATCAATTTGAATGACAATACGCTGGAAGGGCTCAGCTACCCGGGTATGAATGCTTTCAGTGTGCAATATCACCCCGAGGCTGCACCGGGTCCGAAAGATTCTACTTATCTGTTCCGTGAATTTATCGAACTGATGGAACAAAATACCGTGAGGGCAGCCTAGACACTTGCCGTTAATACTGTTTAGAAGGTATTCAGGGCAACCCAAAAGGTGCATATGAATGAGTCTTGAAATAAACTTAAAAAGCCAAGGCCCGGATGAGAAAGGGACACATATGTTGAAAGCCTTGAGGACCAGGCTGCTTGAAATACCAAGATTGAAAGTCTATGTGTGCAAACGCTCTTCCGATCTTACCGGACCCGGTATTATCTTTTTCCCGATTTTTGATGACATGCTTTTTTGCGGGCTTGCCGGTTTTGTCACCATAAAGGGCACTATCATTACCACTGGTGATAACGGAGTTCCTGAAAGGATTTCTGCAAGTATCGGTGCCGTCTGCAGCAATGGCATCAGCAAGTTGGTCTCTGGAAAAATCACTTCCGATGGTTACCTCGAACCAGAGGCACTTCAGACTCTTGAGAATGAGCTCCACTGCCTTAAACAGGATACGTGCCTCCAATATGCCTTGTGCTGCGGAAATGGGATGACACACCTGAAGAAACTCTCGGACATACTCTCGGCATTTATTGATAATGAAGATTCGGTCCTCGAAAAGGAGGCTAAGGAATTCCCATCAGGCGATCTCGAGGTCATCGCCTCGCGCCTGATAGCGCTTAAGGACTTTTCCTGGGGATTGAAAGAAGATATGCTCAAGAATCAGGAAAAGATCCTTGATCTTGCAGGCCCGAAGGCCCTGGAAGATGACAACTACTACTGCCGTTACCATAAGATCAATTCATGCATGAATGCCTTGGACAGGCTCGAGGTGAGGGGCCGCGACTCGGCAGGATTGCAGGTGATGGTACAATTCAAAAGCGGCCAGGCTATGACTTCCCTGAGGCATACACTCGGCCAGCAGGGCCTTTTTCATGAATTTCTCAAAAGGTGCCATCCAAGTGACCTGCTGGGCGGCTCCATTCATCTTTCGGATACTATGATCATTTTCACCTACAAGACGGCCCAGATCACCGGCCAACTTGGAGAAAACACCTCCAAGCTCAGGAATCACATCAAGAACGATGGTATTCTCAAGGCGGCACTCTGTCTGGATACCATATCAGATACATATCTCACCCACACCAGATGGGCATCCGTAGGCGCTATCAACGAGATCAATTGCCATCCGGTCAACAACCACACCATCGACATCCCGCCCGTTGAAATTCACGGTATACCCATGGTACTCAAAACATATCCATTTTATGGAGAAGGCGCCTGGACCGTCAATGCGGCCCTGAACGGCGATATCGATAATTACCATCTCATCAAGGGCTCCATCGAGACGGGTAAGAAAGTCGCTGATCCGAATGTGACCACCGACACCAAGGTAATTCCCCTTCAGATTGAACGATACCTCTTCGATGGACATGACCTGAAAGAGGCCTTCCGCAGGGCTGTAAACGATTTTCAAGGATCGCACGCCATTGCCGTTGAGAGTAATCTGGAGCCGGGCAAGATATTTCTTTCACTGAAAGGAAGCGGCCAGACTATCTATGTAGGACTCCTGCAAAATGGTTACATGTTTGCATCCGAGGTCTACGGCCTGGTTGAAGAAACCCCGCACTTCATCAAGATGGATGGAGAGTCATTCCGGGACCCCGGCAATCCCCACACCCAGGGCCAGATCTTCATCCTGAACAACGACAAAGGCCCGGGGATTAAGGGAATTGAGGCATTGTCTTATGACGGGTACCCTCTTGATCTGACTGAAAAGGATGTCAGCCATGCGCAGATCACCACCCGTGATATCAACCGTGGTGAGCACCCTCACTTCCTGATAAAAGAGATCCTGGAGGCACCCCAGTCCATTCATAAGACCCTGCTGGGCAAGTACCGAATCACCGGCAAGAAAGAGGTCATATTCAACCTGGATGAAGGTGTGATCTCGAAGCGGACACGCGAATACCTAAGCCAGGGCAAAATACGGAATATCTATGTGGTGGGGCAGGGCACTGCGGCTGTGGCTGCCTATGCCGTTGCCGAGGCCGTATCGGCTTACCTCAAGGCCTCACCCATCAGTGTCCAGGCCAGAAAGGCAACGGATTTAAGCGGGTTTTTGCTTGATGACGACATGTCGGATACGATAGTGATCGCCATCACCCAGTCAGGAACAACCACGGATACAAACAGGGCTGTTACCATGGCCAGACAGCGAGGCGCCCATCTCATAGCCATTGTAAACCGCAGGCAATCGGACATCACCACCAAAGTGGACGGTGTTTTTTATACGAGCGATGGGCGGGACATCGAGATGTCCGTTGCCTCCACCAAAGCCTTCTACTCCCAGATTGTAGCAGGTTTTGTGATAGCACTCTTCTTCGCCAAACTTTTGAGGACCCTTCCCGACGAACTGATAGCGCATGATCTCATGGAGCTGGAAAAGGCCCCGGAACTTATGCAAAAAGTCATCAAGCAAAGGGAGTCCATCCGTACAACCGCATGGCACCTGGTCCGGAAGAAACAACACTGGGCCGTAGTAGGCAGCGGGATCAACAAGGTAGCCTCCGATGAGATCCGCATCAAGCTCTCTGAGCTGTGCTATAAGACCATCTCTTCCGACATAATAGAGGACAAGAAGCATATCGACCTCTCGTCCGAACCGCTGATCCTGGTTTGCGCTGCAGGCAGCCCTGAGATCGTGCTTGAAGACATTGTGAAAGACGTGGCCATATTCAAGGCCCATTCTGCAAGCGTGGTAGTCATAACCGATGAAGGGGAGCATCGGTTCGATACTGTTTCCGACGAGGTCATCCATGTCCCTGCCGCAAACTTCCCCCTTTGTGTAATCTTCAATACGCTGGCAGGGCATATCTGGGGCTACTATGCAGCGTGCAGTCTTGATGACCTTGCACGGTCCATGAAGGCATTCAGGACACGCCTTGCGGAAGTCGCCAAAGAACAGGAGAAGAAGGAATATACCATCTATGAAAGCATTCAGGATAGGGAACTCCACCGGATCGTAGATGAATTTGCCAATGAGTTTAATGCATGGAGAACACATGGTGAGCTGACCTCGCTCAGTGTGGAGGTTGCCTCGGACATCTTATTGCTGCTGAAATATGCAAAGGGAAAGCTCCCGGTGGAAGACTTCTGGGTGGAGTTCGAAAACAAACGTGATTCCTCATCCCCTATCGATATGCTGGACATCACCCTGAAGCGGGCTATTGACGAGCTTTCACGGCCTGTGGATGCCATACGCCATCAAGCCAAGACCGTTACGGTCGGCACGAGCAGAAAGGCCGAAGTCCCGCATGGTCCTATCTTCGATGTATTCGGTGATCTTGGTTTTTCGATGGAGAGTGTCCGTGCCAAAGATGTGATTACTCTCAAAAGGCTTCAGAATGCACTTTTGAATGTCAACGGATATACCCTGTATGAGGTTGACGGCCTCGATGGACAAGGAATACCTACAGACGTCTCGACGCTGACAATTGTCTCCCGGCATGGTGTGGCAACGTCCATGCGTTCCCGCTTTGACAAACCGGCCCCGCTTATGGGTACCAAGAATACCATTGTAAGAACCGGAAAGGTGTATGCGGGCATCGGAAGGTCCGATAACGCCCCCATCATCATTGTCCCTCTCTTCGGACAGCAGCGCATCATTACCCATCTGCTTTTGCTTCATGTGGACTTTGACGAGGCCTTGGGCATTGATCAGAAGAAGGAAGTTATGGGAGTCAAACTCAACGATATCACAAATCTTATCAATGAATACAACATACCTTGGAAAGATGAATTTCTAGAGGCATTGTCACTGAAGTACCTCCTCGGTGAAGATGTCGAGGTCATAGCAGAAAAAATCAGGCATTCCCTCGAAGGGTAGACAGGAACCGTCCGATCATGATACCTGGTCAGGACGGTTACGAGCGACTAGATTTAAGGTAAAACATGCCCAAGCGAACAGACCTTAAGAAGATACTCATCATAGGCTCCGGTCCTATTGTCATATCCCAGGCGTGTGAATTCGACTACTCCGGGGTACAGGCCTGCAAGGCCCTCAAGGAAGAGGGCTATTCGGTTGTCCTCATCAACTCAAACCCCGCTACTATCATGACAGACCCCGGCATGTCCGACAGGACCTATATAGAACCCATTACCCCGGAGATAGTGGAACTTATCATAGCAAAGGAAAGACCGGATGCAATATTGCCGACCTTGGGAGGTCAGACAGGTCTGAACGTGTCGGTTGAGCTTGCCTCCCGCGGGGTACTCGATAAATATGGTGTGGAGATGATCGGGGCAAAACCTGATGTGATCCATAAGGCAGAAGACCGCGAGCTTTTCCGCAAGGCCATGGAAAATATCGGGTTGAGGGTGCCGAAGAGCGGATTCATACGCAGTGCAGACAACGTTTATCCCAGGGACGATGTCTATGCCATCGCAGAGAGAATCGGGTATCCCATCATTATACGGCCTTCATTTACCCTGGGGGGTATCGGCGGCGGTATTGCCTATAACCCTGAAGACCTAGACCGTATTGCGAAAACCGGCCTTGATGCCAGTATGATCCGTGAGATCATGATGGAGGAATCGGTCATCGGATGGAAGGAATTCGAACTCGAGGTGATGCGGGACAAGGCCGACAATGTAGTGATCATCTGCTCCATAGAAAATGTAGATGCCATGGGGATCCACACCGGAGACTCAATCACCGTGGCACCTGCCCAGACGCTCACCGATATGGAGTACCAGCGACTGCGTAACGCATCCATAGCCATCATGAGAGAGATCGGCGTAGAGACGGGCGGATCGAACGTACAATTTGCCGTCAACCCTGAAGACGGAGAACTTGTAGTCATTGAGATGAATCCGAGGGTCTCAAGGTCGTCCGCCTTGGCATCCAAGGCTACGGGTTTCCCAATAGCCAAGATCGCAGCCAAACTGGCCGTGGGTTATACCTTGGACGAGATCCCCAATGATATAACCAAGGAGACTTTTGCCTCCTTTGAACCCAGCATTGATTACTGCGTAGTCAAGATTCCCAGGTGGACCTTTGAGAAATTTCCCGAGACAGAGGACTTGCTCACCACATCCATGAAATCCGTGGGTGAGACCATGGCCATCGGCAGGACCTTCAAAGAAGCCCTCAACAAGGCTGTCCGCTCCCTGGAGATAGGGCAGTTCGGCCTGGGAGGGATGCTCATGAAGGTGCCTCCAGAAGAAAAGAAACAACTCGTCACCGGGCTCACCTATCCCAATTCCAAACGATTGTTCTGGATAGCAGCCGCCTTTCGTTCCGGCTGGACTATCGATGATGTCGCCAGGCTCACAAAGATCGATCCGTGGTTCCTGTACCACATTAAAGAACTTGTAGATGCTGAAGCCGAGATCGCATCAAGTACGCCTGACAGACGTAGTTTGTACGAGGCCAAGAGACTCGGTTTCTCCGACCGTTATCTTGCACATTTATGGGGTACAAGCGAGAAGGTCATCCGGGATCTCAGGTATGAACATGGGGTGCTGCCGGTCTATAAACTTGTTGACACCTGTGCCGCCGAGTTCGAGGCATATACCCCTTATTACTACTCCACCTATGAAGAAGAGGACGAGTCGAATCCGTCATCAAGCCCCAAAGTGATCATTCTGGGCGGGGGTCCCAACAGGATCGGTCAGGGCATTGAGTTCGACTACTGCTGTGTCCATGCATCCTTCGCGCTCAGGGAGATGGGCTATGAAAGCATCATGATCAACTCCAACCCCGAGACGGTGAGTACTGATTACGACATATCGGACAAGCTCTTTTTTGAACCGCTCACCCTTGAGGATGTATTGCACGTGGTTAAAAGAGAAAAGCCCGAAGGGGTGATCGTTCAGTTCGGCGGTCAGACCCCGCTTAACCTTGCCAAGGGGCTCTTTGCAGCCGGAGTGCCCATCCTTGGTACATCTCCTGATGCCATTGACCGGGCTGAGGACCGGCAGCGTTTTCTTGAAATTGTGAACAAGTTGGACCTGAAACAGCCGGCCAGTGGGACCGTGGTCAGCGTAGATGATGCATTAAAGGTCGCGTCCCGGATCGGCTACCCGGTTCTCGTAAGGCCTTCATATGTCCTTGGCGGACGGTCCATGGAGATCATCTATGACCCTGATACCCTCAAGACCTTTATGGCGCAGGTGCTTGAGCTCTTCCCGGATAACCAGATCCTCATCGATAAATTTCTGGAAGACGCCATTGAGGTGGATGTTGATACTTTAAGTGACGGAAAGTCCAGCATTATCTGCGGCATCATGGAGCATATCGAGGAAGCGGGCATCCATTCCGGAGATTCTGCCTGTGTTCTTCCTCCCATAAGCCTTCCGAGAAAGATCATCCAACTCATTGAGAGACAAACAAAGATGATAGCCTCCGAGCTTGGCGTGGTTGGCCTCATGAACATCCAGTATGCAATAAAGGACGGCGAAGTATACGTATTGGAGGTCAATCCGAGGGCTTCGCGGACCGTACCCTTTGTAAGCAAGGCCATCGGCGTACCCATTGCCAAGCTTGCCACCAAGGTGATGCTTGGTCACAGTTTGAAAAGCCTTGGCTTTACAAAGAAGATTATACCTGCACATGTCTCGGTCAAGGAATCGGTATTCCCATTCAAGAGATTCCCCAACATCAACATCGCGCTAGGCCCTGAGATGAAGTCAACAGGCGAGGTTATGGGCATTGATACGTCATTTGAGCTGGCATTTGCCAAATCCCAACTTGCAGCCGGAGCCGAGCTGCCCACATCAGGGGCCGTGTTTATCAGTGTTCACGATTTTTACAAGGAACGGATCGTACCGGTAGCGCACTCTTTTGTAGCTCTCGGGTTCAGTATTTTGTCTACTACCGGCACTGCAGCACATCTGAATGCCCATGGAGTGGATGTAAAGACGGTTCTCAAGGTGAGCGAAGGCAGACCTAATGTAGTGGATTATATCAAGAATGGTCATATTCAGCTCGTCATAAACACGAGTATTGGAAGACGTCCTTCGGAAGATGCATACCATCTCCGCCAGAGCGCTATTAGATATAACATCCCATACTCCACTACTATTGCTGCGTCCAAGGCCATGACCGAGGCCATCAGGGCACTTCAGCACAAGCAGCTGCAGGTCTGTGCCCTGCAGGATTATTATTGATCACAGGGGGCTTAAAGAGTTGGCGGGTGTTTAAAAATATACCGGCTCCTTTCTTGACACATAAGAATCTATAGAATAGATTAGGGACAGAAGATGGCAACGAACAAATCCACCAAGTATATTTTTATAACCGGTGGAGTGTTGTCTTCTCTTGGTAAAGGTCTTGCCGCCGCCTCCATAGGAGCCATTATGGAGGCCAGGGGACTCAAGGTCTGCAACATTAAACTCGACCCTTACATCAACGTCGATCCCGGCACTATGAGTCCATTCCAGCACGGCGAGGTCTTTGTCACTGACGATGGCGCAGAGACCGATTTGGACCTTGGCCATTACGAACGGTTCACCTCAAGCGTCCTTACCGCAAAAAACAACTTTACCACCGGCCAGATCTATGACTCGGTGATCCAGAAGGAGCGAAACGGTGAATATTTGGGCAAGACCGTCCAGGTGATCCCTCATATTACCGACGAAATCAAGGATCGGATCAAACAGTCCGCTGCCGGCAATGATATTGCCATCGTGGAGATCGGCGGGACCGTGGGAGACATCGAGTCCTTACCGTTTTTAGAGGCCATACGGCAATTCGGATTCGACATGGGAAAGGCAAACGTGCTCTATATTCATCTCACCCTCGTCCCCTATATCGCCACGGCGGGTGAGCTCAAATCAAAGCCTACCCAGCACTCTGTCCAAAAGCTCAGGGAGATCGGAATTCAGCCCCAGATCCTCCTGTGCCGGTCAGAAAGAATGCTGAGCAACGAACTTAAAGAAAAAATCGCACTTTTCTGCAATGTGGAAAAGAATGCGGTAATTAATGCAATCGATGTTGAAAGTATATACCAGGTGCCTATCGGGTTCCACAGAGAAGGGCTCGACGATAGAATTATTGAATACCTCAACATGTGGACCAGAGAACCCCGGATGCATGGCTGGGAACAGCTCCTTGAGAGGATTCAAAACAGAACAGAGGTGGTAAACATTGCTGTGGTAGGCAAATATGTGAAGCTCACTGACTCCTATAAGAGTCTGAACGAAGCACTTGAACACGGCGGGATATTTAACAACACAAAGGTGAACAGGATCTTTGTGGATGCTGATGAACTTGTCGGAAAGGATGATATATCAACATACTTCGCCGGTATTGACGGAATCCTCATCCCAGGAGGCTTCGGCGAGCGGGGAACCGAGGGAAAGATCCTTGCCGCCGGATATGCCAGGGCGCACAACATGCCATTCTTCGGCATATGCCTCGGCATGCAGCTTGCCGTGGCGGAATTTGCGAGAAACATCTGCGGATTGAAGGGGGCGAACAGCACTGAGTTCGACCCAAAAACAGCAGCACCCGTCATCGATTTCCTGCCTGAACAGAGAAACATCATCCGCAAGGGTGGCACCATGAGGCTCGGCGCATACCGATGTGCTATAACTCCGGGAACAAAGGCCATGCATGCATACGGATCACCCGAGATCTTCGAGCGGCACCGGCACCGCTATGAATTTAACCCGGTTTATGAAAAGCAGCTTACAGATGCGGGCCTCATAATCAGCGGGCGAAACCCAGATACGGCACTCGTTGAGATCATCGAGTTGCCGGACCACCCCTGGTTCCTCGGCTGCCAGTTCCACCCTGAGTTCAAATCAAAGCCCATGCAGCCGCATCCATTATTCAGGGATTTCATCGAGGCAAGTCTGGAATACCGGAAAAGCAAGTGATCAGCAGGAGTGACCAGTGAATGGTTTCTTGATGCCGGTGATCAGTGACCAGAAAAACCATAACTATTGAAAACAAAGGAATATTTGGGAGATTGCTCTCCTCTGAAGCAAGAGGGAAAAGCATTGAACCCTGGGAGAAGGGAACCCATATCAAAAACTACAAGATATGAATATCTCCGGACTTTTTCTTTCCCTTCTTTCCCCTGGGCTGTTTTTCCTCTTTTTTCTCCTCTACCTTGACCCGGATGGTGAGGTCTCTCGTGTAGTCGGGGCAGTGAACACCATTACCCTGCATGAATTTCTTGTTGCAGTCACCCCTCCAGGCGCAGATAGCACATAATGTCCTGTCCATTGACATAGTTGTTATAATAATAGCATTGTTAATTTCTAAGTCAATGCCTTTGTAGTAAAATCCCAGTAATCAGTGAACAGTGGTCAGAAAGTGAAAGTAATAAAAAAAACAGAGAACCAATCATTTATTCAGTATTTACACGGATGATATTTTGTGGTCTGTACAAGGCCTGTTCCATATCGGCAAACCGGCATGTATAAGAAAAGACAAACAGAACCATTCCCAAGGGAGAGGGGTTATTCCAAAGATGCTTAGACGATCATTTGTAAATATCTTTGCTGTGTGGCTAATAATATTCATTTTTGCCGATACCGGCGAGCCCTTTGCCCAGGAATGGGCCCCTCTTGATAAAACAGCAGTCATAGAACAAGTCGAGACGGTTACAACTGATAAATACCCTGATGCCGATGTGGTAGTGGTAGACCAGCAGACCTGGACGAAATACCGGCAAGATGGGACATATGGAGAATGGTTTGAGCAATATATCAAGGTACTCACAGAAAAGGGCAAGCGCCGATTTCGCACCCTCACCTCATCATTTAACATACCGTACAACACTACGAAATTTACCCTTGTGGAGGTCATTTCACAAGACGGGACATCACACAAAGTGGATATCGAGAAAAACAGCCGTGTGATGGTGGATTCCTCCCAGATGGCATCGAATATCTATGACCCCAATAATAAGATGCTCCAGGTGAGCATTCCTGAACTTAATATAGGCGATACCGTTCATTTCATCACCTATGACGACTTCGTGAAGGCCCGCATGTCGGGTGAATGGAGCGACTTCATCAACTTTGAAGAGACTGATCCTATCAAATCATCCAGATTGACGATTATTGCCCCTAAAGCGAAGCCTTTGAAAAGTATTGCACTGAAGAGTGAAATTCCAGGTACCGTGACCTTTGTGAAAATACTTGAAGCAGATGACATCATCTATAAATGGGCTGCCAAAGACGTACCAAGGGCCTTTGAAGAACCTGAAATGCCGCCCCTGTATACCCAGGCCCAACGTCTCCTTGTGAGCACTATCCCCGACTGGAATACCATATCGCGCTGGTACTGGAACCTATCCAAACCCCATCTCGGAAAAACCACTCCTGAGATGCGCAGGATAGTTAAACAACTTGTAAAAGGGAAAATGAACAGACAAGAAAAGATAGAGGCCATTTTCTTCTGGGTATCCCAAAAAGTACGCTACCTCGGGATTACAACAGAGACAGAGGCACCCGGGTATGAGCCTCATAACGTCTCCATGACCTGTGATCGTAGGGCAGGGGTATGCCGTGATAAGGCCGCCCTCTTGGTCGCCATGTTGAGGCTTGCCGGGTTTAAAGCCTATCCGGTGCTCATCATGAACGGCCCCAAAAAAGACCCGGAGGTGCCCCAACCATATTTCAACCATGCCATAGTCTGTGTGAAAAACAAGAATGGATCTTATCTTCTCATGGATCCTACGAATGAGAACACCAAGGAGCTGTTCCCTGCATACCTGAACAACCAGAGTTACCTTGTTGCCACGCCTAAAGGTGAGACACTTCGCACGAGCCCTATAACACCGGCTGATAAGAACATGCTCCGCATCTCCACTTCAGGAAAGCTTGATACAAAGGGGACTCTCACTGCCAAAACCTCACTTGTCTTCGATGGTATCAACGATAATGCCTATCGCGGCTATTTCTCCGGAATTACTGAGGATGATCGGAAGGCCTATTTTGAGAGGATGCTCAGGAGGGTGCTACCGGGTGCCGACCTTCATGAGCTTGTTATCAAGCCGGACAATATGCAGGATACCTCCAAACCCCTCCAGGCTGACTTCAGCTATTCTGCGAAGGATTATCCGATCCATGGCACTGATGTAACAATACTGCCTGTCTTCAGGTTCGGCGATACGATCGGGGTCGCCAACTTTGTCATCGGCAGGCTGGGGCTTAAGGAGAGGAAATATACCTATATGACCGATACAGCCTGCGGCATTGAAGAGGATGTAAACATAGATCTCGATCCATCCCTGGGCAAGCCTCAGAGTGCTCCTGTGAAAGAGTCAGCCTCTGATGACGGATCCTCATGGGCCAGGTCTCTTGATGTGAAAGATGGGATCATGAGGGGAAAGAACATCTTCATGTTGAAGCTCACGGAGTATTCCCCTGAGCAGTACAAACGCCTTCAGGATACCCTCAAAAAGGTGGAAAAGGCAAACCGCTTCATGCCGGTCTTCGCCACTGAGCAGGGAACCGGTATGACATCGGGTCAGCCCTGGTACGCATCATACAGGCCTGATGCGGTTATTTTGGATGAAGACATTTCTATCGATATCATAGATAAGTCCTCCTATATCGAGACAGTACATAAAAAGATCAAAGTTCTTACGTATGCCGGCAAGAAGAAGCACTCTGAGCTCTATTTTTCTTTCAACCCGGTGTGGGAGGATATCCAGATCAAGAAGGTCTCAGTGACATCGCCTGAGGGCCAGACCAAGGAGATCGACCCCAAAGAGGTCAATGTGATGGATCAAGAGTGGGTTGGAAAAGCCCCGCGATATCCTGCCGGTAAGGTCATGGTGGCAAGCCTGCCGGGCCTTCAGGAGGGAAGTATTATTGAATATGAGTATATCCGTAAGAAGAAAGATACCTGGCCTTTCCTCATCGAACGCGAATTCCAAGGTGAGGACCCCATCGATAAAAAACAGTTGCAAATCAGTTTTCCGGACACAATCGACCTGAAAGTTGCAAAGGCTGACAACGGCTTTTATCCGGAGAGTTCATGGAAACATTTTCCAAAGGAGTTCTTAAGCGAGATCAGAAGCAGGAAGGATAACAGGAATGTTTTTGAATTTAGTGTGAATCATGTACCGCCTATAAAGCACGAGGACTTCCTGCCGCCGGATTACAGCTACATGCCGACGGTCTTTGCAACCATGGCACAGACAAAAGAATATGCCAAAGTGGTCTTGGATGTGTTTGAGAAGGCATCTTCTTCACAAGGAGAATCTGAGAAAAAGGCGCGTGCGATTACAAAAGATACGACTTCAAGTGATCAGAAGGTGATTGCCATAAGAGATTATGTGGCGAAGAACGTCAAGGCCGTGAACATCACCTTCGCTCAGTTACCCTTAAGCCTGATCAGCCCTGCGGATGTCACCCTTGCCGCCGGTTACGGAAACAGCGCGGACCGGGCTGTGCTCATAGCCGCAATGCTCAAGGCGATCGGGTATAAACCGCAATTCATGCTGACCTCATCCTCATCTCCGCTTCAATCTTTGCAGACACCGCTTGTAGAGTTTCCCGCCGCCGATTGGTTTCTCTCAGTGTTGGTTAAGGTCGAGACACCTCACGGACAGATTATTCTCGGGGACACGGACCAGTATGCAGCCCTCGGCACTGTCTCTTCTTTTGGTAATCCGGCCCTTAATCTTACCTCCGGTGAGATCGAGACGATCCGGGCAGCCGGCCAGCAGTTTGAAGAAAAGTCCGAATCCAGCATTACTATTGACTTAAGTCCTTCGGGTGATGCCAACATCACTCAGCTTCGAAAACATTACGGCATCGGATATGCCATGTTTTGTAAAGATTATCTTGAGATGTCTCCCGAAGAGCGCAATAGGCGCTTCCAGGAGATCGTCTCTTCAGTCAGCAAGGCGGCGGTTGCTACAAGCCCTTATAAAGTTTCATGCGATGTGTACCCTGCCACCGAAGAATTCAGCGTGAGTGTACCGGGCTATGCGGTGCGCCAGGGGGAGCATCTTTCACTTGAGCTCCCTGGAATTACCAGGTCTGTTGCGGGTGTCAGCGGTGATGAGCGCAACAATCCCCTTTATCGCGACTCCTTTATAAAGCAGGACACAAAGATCGAGGTACTCTTGCCCGAGGGAGTTAAGGCGGTCGAACTGAGCCCCCCTGAGATGAAGCGTTTCCAGCTGCCAGGTTCCAGCGAACTCGTAACATCGAGAAGGATTGTCGATACAGATACCGGGAATACTGCAAAAGGCCGCATGCGCTTCATTGTTGAACAGAGAAGCGACATCAAGCCTTCATTCATCTTTCCTGATAAATACCCTGACCTTCTTGATATTCAACGTGCCGCTTCACATCCCGGGATGAGGACAATTGTGGTAAGAATGGAAAAATAAATACTCTCACACATCGATACTCGCAGCAAGGATAATTGCCTTGCAATGCCGAATCTTCTCCTGGGACAAGAATTTGGTCATACCCTTATCTTTAGAGTATACATCTTTTCTCCCTAAACTCCAGCTCTTGTCATGCCAGAGCGGGTTATAGGGCAGGAGATCGGCTTTCATCACTGTGCATTCCCTCAAGAAAGAAGAGATGGCCAGAATGTTCGAATCCGTATCGGTAATACCCGGCACCAATGGGATGCGGGGAAGAAGGCTGATTCCCCTCTTGCGTGTATCACTCACGAGTAATGTGAAGTTTTTGATGATTACTGAATTCGACACGCCGCAAAAGTGCTTGTGTTCAGCGTCATCAAACAGCTTGAGGTCATAGTAGATTATATCAAGATAGGGCAGCAGCGTATCCCTGAAGTGATCATAGTTGAACAAGCCGCAGGTCTCAAGCAGCACATGGATGTCCATTTCTTTCAGGACGCGAGCAAGCTCGGCAGCATACTCCATGTGCAGTGTCGGCTCTCCTCCGGAAAGGGTCACGCCTCCGCCCGAATTGTCGTAGAAGGGTTTGTCTGCAATGACCTTCTGTTTTACCTCATGAATTGGCATCTCAAAACCAACACACTCCAGTGCACCGGAAGGGCATTCATCGACGCACTTGCCACAGATATTGCAAATGTTTCGATTGATGTAATAGGGGTTCTCTTTTGACAGGGCCGTTGCAGGGCAGATTCTTATGCAGGTGCCGCACCCGATGCATTTTTTCGGGTCATATGATATCTCGGATTGAAGGCTTTTGCTCTCAGGATTATGGCACCACACGCAGTCAAGCGGGCAACCCTTAAAGAATATAACGGTCCGAATTCCCGGACCGTCATCCAGGGAGTTGCCTTTGATCTCGAAAAGGAGCGGGTTTTTTCTTGGTCTACATTTCGATGCTGTTTTCATCAGCCTTACCTTTCTTATATTACGGCCGGATGACCTAAAGAGACTGACAAGATAACGCTGTTAATATAACACTGTTAATAATTCGTCAAGTAGCTTTGCCCACATTCCTACGGATAAGGTGTATTCAGTCCTTGATGGATGATTGTTGAAAATATAATGATTTCGATATACTAATTGATAAGTCAGACAAAGAATCTTATAGGCGCAAAAGGATAGGTTGCCGTGCAATCATCTATCGAACGCATGTATGCAACACTACTCGACCAGGAGTATCAACGGGAGCTTTTCGGTGACCTCCAAGGTTTCCAAAGAAGAGGCCCCGGGTTCATAGCGTGCTGCCCATTCCACAAAGATCATATGCCCACATTACTGATCTACGGTGACAGGCCCGAATACTTTTGCTTTTCCTGCAGCGAACGCGGAGATTGGCTGAAGTTTATGATGCAAAGGTATAAAATACCATTTGAGGAGGCCTTATCGAGGATACCTCATGCCTCTAAGATCCGACCTGCCGATTTACGTAAAGACCAATGGGAGAAAACGCTTTCTCGGATGATCTTTCTGGAAACGGCAACGTGCACGTTCATAACACAGCTCTGGTCAAAACAAGGGGAAGATGTATTGCACTTCCTGTATAAACGCGGGTATTCAATGGGTGAAGTGGAGGGTATGTCGCTCGGATATTATCCGGGTTTCACGCAAACAAGGCGAAGCCTCCATTCTCAGGGAATAGACAAACATGATCTCGATAAGGTGTTTTCGCGGCTTTGGAAGAATCAATCCGATAATGCGGGCCTTGCCATCCCCTATCGGGACACATGCGGGAGACTCATGGGGATTATATTCCGTGATATAAGCAACACCGGCCATGGGGCATACAAGCCGTTGACCGACAATGAACCCCTTCAAGATGTGCCGTTTCTCATGTACCGGTCCAGGGGCCAGAGTGAGATTATTGTTGTTGAAGGTTTTTTTGATGCCCTGCTCATCGACCAGGTGCGCCTAAAACCCGTAATCGGCATAGGCACGAATGGTCTTACCGGAGATCAGATAGATACTGCTGTTTTTTACGGAACAAGGCATTTTATACTCGCTCTGGGCAGCGGCAACCGGCAGAAAGACATCACCCGGGAAGCAATAAAAAAAATTCATGAACGCTCATTGACTGCATCAATATTGCCGATCCCTCCTGAATACAAAGATCTGGATGAATTCATCCGCATGACTTGCCTCGATCACTTCAAAGCCCTCCTAAAAAAGGTCATCAACGCTGATAAGTGGCTGGAAAGCGGCTTAAAAGGATAATCCGTTCATGCATTCTGCATCATACTCACAGGCAATTGTCATCGGAGCGGGCCCCGCGGGCCTCGGCGTATCGCTCGGTCTTGCCCGCAAGGGCATCTCAGTGATCATCATTGAGCTGCAGAAAAAATTAGGCTCGGTTCGCAGGGGGGAGACCATACGCTCTGATAAGCATATGGAAGAGATCCTTGGGCCCGGCTTTTTTGAGCGTATCACCATAAAAAAGGTGAACAAACGCCGCTACTTCTCGCATACCGGGGAATGCCATGTAGACCGTACCATCAAGAACCCAAATATCATCTTTGCATGGCCGGATCTCATTCAAGAGATCGCGGCTCAGGCTGAGCGCAGTGGGGTGAGAGTCCTCACGGGAGTCGGCGTGAAGACACTCTTAGGGGGTTCCGGCAGGGCACAAGGTGTTATAGCCGAGATGAACGGCGGCGAAAAAGAGTACCTTGCGCACACGATTATTTCCTGCGGGGGCTGTAATGACCCGACTTCACTCTACATCAATCAGGACCGGACCGGTATCGACATGGCTGTGGCAAAACTCTTGGTGCGAGGATATACCGGACCGGAGGACCGGCTGGAATATCATCTCCATCTCGGACCTTCCGGACTTGTAGTCGGGACGATGTTCCCGCGCGGAGGAGGTGAGGCTGAATTCATACTGCTGGACACCTCCTCGGGAAAAGACATGCCGCCTTCATTCGATAAATTCTGCCATAGTCATCCTCAATTCAGCCGACTTTTAGAAGGCACGCAGACCTACTATGAACTTCAGACATGTATTCCTATGGGTGGAATACTCTATCCTTTCTCTCCTTGGCCAGGTCTTGTTATGGCTGGTGATGCCCTTGGCCATGTCCAGGCAAGGGGCGGCAGCGGGATCAGAACTTCCTTTTTGATCGGCCATGCAGCAGGCACACTTGCAGCAGATGTTATACACTCAGGTGGGTGGTCCGAAGATAAAATGAAGAGATTCGAGCACTTGATGAGAACCCATCCCTATGTTCGATCATTGAGACTTCATAATTTCCTCTACTCCAACCTCAGGTCACGTATTTTTGGTTTGGTCGACACGGCAGAAGAGATGGATAAAAAATGGAATATCCTTAAAGTCGCTTTGAGGTAGAGAACCTATAAGTAGTCATGTCTGGGCCTTGTTCTTCGGCATAGTTTGGGACGGATTTGGTACGAGTTGAACAACCCTTCTCTGCAATGCCCTTATCCTGTCCAGTTCATAATCCCCGTAGTGGTTCTCCATGACCGCCATAGATGACCAATGACCGTAAGCCTGGGCATCTTCCTTGCTCCAACCGAGCTCATTGATTGCTGAGCTTGCCCCGCTTGTCCTGAACCCCCTATGCATATCAATGGTAACCCCTATCTTCGCACAGGCTGCTTTCCATATGCTCATGAGGGTATCATGCGTGTACCTCATTCCGAATGAACGTGACGAGGCGTTGGTGAAGAAGTAAGGTGATAGGGCTTGGGGTTTGGGCATGTAGGGCTTAAACGCAGGGTGGCACGGCATTGTGACCGGAATACCGGTCTTGATGCTGTCTATCTCCTTGCCTCCGCTGATAGCTCGATGAATGATAAAAGAATCAAGCCTCTTGTCGTAATCGGACCGGTGCAGTGCGCATGCCTCTCCGACCCTGCGCCAGTGTAGTGCCATCCACCGGAATATCGGCTGATGCTCTATAGGTATCTCGCTCAAAATAGCTTCCTGGGTTGCCTTATCAATCCAGTGTTTCGGTTGCTTTGGCACCTCGATGGTGGGGAACCTTGGCACCTTGGAGATCCGGTCGGAATCACAGGCATCCCTGAGGATTTCTTTGAACACACCGAGGATGTTGCGTTTTGTCTTTGGTGCGGGTGGCAATTCCATGGCCATGAGCTGCAAAGTGTCCTTCTGAACCACATGAAGATGCAGCGGATGACGTTCAAAGAATGCAATGATATGACGGACTGAACTACGATAGAAATGAATCGAGGATGGTTTTAATGATGGCTCTCTCAGGGTAAGCCAGGTTTCGCAATAGGGTATGGCATCGGTGAACTTGCCCCGGTACCTACTCAGATCAAAATTGCGCTCACCTCTCTGGTATGCCTCCCAATCATTACGCATGACGGTGAGGCATCTTTCGGCCATCTTGTAGCCGATGCACTTATCCTTATCCTGATGACGCCTCCAGAACTTCTCACCTCCATGCAGGAAATCATCATAGAATTTCTCATGCTTCCCATCCTGATACCAATCTATAAACCAATACCGGCCCGATGAATGCGGTTGTATACTCCCCTTCATACACACACCCCCCAACCCTGAAATAGTGGGGTGATTATACTGATGCATGTAAGGCCCGGTCAACTGCATGATTTTCTACCTAGGCATTACCTTGATTCCTGCAGGGCTGGAAGTCTCAGAATTTATTCCAGAACATATGTTTGTCCTAATCAAATTTTGTTTAACGAGTTTCATATTATCTCCTTGGTAGGGGTTTAATGATTGTAATAGGGAAAGGCTAAAATATGATTTTTGGGTTCAAATATTTCTGGTTACGGACGACAGGAGAAAGCAAAAAGTGAGATGTTTTGAAAAACAGATTTCACGCTATAATTTGATTTAAGCATAGCCCTGCATTTCAGCAAAAGCCCAAATATTTGATGCTCTCCTTATAACAAGAGTCAAACCAGCAACATACAGACATAAGGAGAATTTCATGATCAATAACAGCTGTAATATCATAGCAATTGCAAATAGGAAGGGAGGGTGCGCCAAAACTACCGCAGCAGTTAACCTGGCTGCAGCCCTAGCGGAGGAAGGAAAGAAAACACTCCTCATCGACATGGATTCACAGGCAAACGCAACGACCTGGCTCAGGAATGGGCTCAAAGACAACCAGTATTCAGTCTTTGAATTCCTGGCTGGGAGGGTAGGAGGTAAAAAAATCTGGTACCAGGACACCGTCATTGAACTAGGTAAAAACCTCAAACTCATCCCGGGAAGTAATAAGCTTAACGAAATTGAACCCATGATGGCAGTAGCGGAGAAAATGAAAAACACAGAGGTAAGATACTACCTCCAACAAAGGATAAGAGAAATCGATGAAGATTTCGACTATATCCTCATCGATTGTCCCCCAGGCCTGGGCTATATAATGCTTAACGTCCTAACTGCCACAGATTACGCTATTATCCCCGGTTTTGATGCATTCGCCGTTAAGGGTGCCATAGAAGTGATAGATCTTATCGATACTCAGATAAGAAAAAGAAACCCGGGACTACATGTGCTCGGCTTCCTCATAACCAGGTATGGGAACCGTTTCCTGGGCAATGGCTTGCCTGCTTTTTTCCGGTATCGTAACCTTTCAATCGCCCTGAAAAGATACTTCAATGGAAATGTCCTGAAGACGTTCATCCGAGAAGACAATAAGCTCGAAGAGGCATGCTGCAATGGTCAAACAATCTTCGAGTACAAAAGATATTCAAATGCCGGACAGGACTACGAGGCTCTGGCAAAAGAGATTATTTCCATCATCGATGCCTTAAAACAGGAGGATATTCATGAAACCGAAAGAAAAAGTATCTGAAAATAACTTTGCCAGAATGTTTCAGAAAAAATCTGGCTTACAAAACACGTTAGAAGATTTCGATCTATCGCGCCCGGAAGCTGATGATCAAATAAATGTAAGATTTGGGCAGTTGATCAAACTGGATATTATCCACCCCGACCCCAAACAGCCACGGAAAACCTTCAATGAGGAGAGCATCCAGAGTCTGGCCGAATCCATCAAGACCAATGGTCTGATTACTCCGATTCTCGTCAGGCCAAACGGGGAAGGTTACATGATCGTGGCAGGTGAAAGACGTCACAGAGCATGCGTCATTGCAGGGCTCGATGCTGTCCCCTGCATCATCAAAGATGTCACAGGGTTTGAGGCCTTCAAGCTGTCGCTTATCGAAAACCTCCAAAAGGAGGATCTGGATCCATTTGAAGAAGCTGCTGCATACCAGAGTCTTATTGATGATTATGGAATGACCCAGGAGGAAATCGGAAAGATAGTAGGAAAAAAACAATCGACAATTTCACATATTATGTCTGTAAATAAGCTCCCTGAGAGTGTTTGCAAGAAATATGCGACGTCGCATATTCCAAAAAGTCAGCTTGTTGAGATCGCCAAGGCCCCTACAGAGGAAGTAATGGAAAACCTAGCCGAAAAGACCGTGCAAGAAAGTCTCACTGTGAAGGATATCAGGGAAGCAACCAAAGCTGCCAAGACGAAGGAAGCAATCCCCAGCCGGGCCAAGAATTCCGATGTGTTCAAAACCCTCATGAATATGGCCATATCTTATACCAAAGTATTGAACAAGCTTGCCGAGAACGACATAAGCACCCTGTCTGAGAACGAACGTAATGCATTGCGAGACAAGATCATAGAAAACCGGAAGATCGAGGACGCCTGGCTTGATAGATTGCCGATTTGAACCTATGAGGCCGGGGCGATAGCTTCCCGGGTTGATACTCTTCAACTTTTTTAGATAATTAATCTGATCAAAAAGCTCTATGATCAGTTTTGCATGAGAAGGTGCAGGTGTTTATTGGAGAGCCATCTGGATATTGCAGGCTGCTCAAGTCCGAATACTTCAGCGGCTTCTTCCTATGTCTTATGCTTTTCTCCATCCATACTCTGCAATAGTTTGAACTCATTCTGCAAGCCTGGTTTTTTCTTTTCATCCCATATATGATCACTCTGGCATTTTAAGGGCCGTCAGGGCATTGAAGGACTGGCTCTTGCGGCTAGGCTTACAGGTCAAACTATAAGATTATTTGCGAGATAATACAGCATGTCCCACAGGTGACATTTGTCACTAGTGGGACATGCTGTATTATCATAATGTAACAGTTTGATTGTATGTAATTTATAGATAACACAGTATATAAGGCCATTATTTTTCGTTTCGTATACGTTTTCTTTAAATCTATGCCTCATAATCATCATTGGAGGAAATACGATTGAAATCGTTTAATAACCACAACTGTTGCGATAATCTTGTACTTCTTTTCATAGACTCTTCAGATCCGGGCAGGGCACACATCAGCCATGAACTTGGCTATAACCGACAATGAGTCTGCCGGAAGTGCGGCATCATATACACATCTGCAAACATCTCGGAGACAGACTTAAGTTCAGCAGTTGTAAACTGATCAAGCGAACCTTTATACCGCCTTTGGGTTATCTTAAGATCCTCTTATTCTACCGGAATCTTACAATGAATAATCTGATTTGCCTGAACTTAATGTTGACTTATTTTTTTCTATGGGCACAGTCACAGTTTCTTTTTATTGGGTGGGTTTACTTGCGACGTGTCTTACGGGTCAAATTATGAGATGTTTTCTGATAGACACAATCAATTTTGAAAAGCATTTTATTAAATTATATTATTCACTGGTGACATTTGTCACCAATGAATAACGCTTTATATTAAGTTTATTATAAAGATAGTGTGCTACTGGTTTAACAGATGATACAGCGTAACAAAGCATTAATTAAATATTTTATTCATGGTTTTTTAAAACCTTTAACTCATAATCTGCATCGATAATCTCATACAGCTCTTCATCCTCATACAGCTCATCATCGACTCTTCAGACCTGGGCAGGGCACATATCAGTCATATCCCTGGCTATGACCGATACTCAGTCTGCCGGCAGTGCGGCATCATATACACATCTGCAAATCTCTCGGCAACAGCCTCAGGCTCTACATAGGTAAACTGATCAAGCATACCTTTGTACAGTTTTTGGGTTAACTTAAGATCCTCATCTTCTCCCGGCATCTTAAAATGAATAATCTGATTTGCCAGAACGAAAGTTGCCTTCTCGCTTATTTATAACTGTGGTTTCTTCTTATTTAATCCCTCTGACATTTTTAGGACTGTCATGGTGGGGAAGGTGCTGGCTTGTTCCTGCCCCAAGGCTTACAGGTCAAATTATGAGATGTTTTCTGAAAGACATAATCAATATTGAAAAGCATTTTAATGAATCACCCCGCAGCAAGCTGCGATGAATTAACAATTAACCCAGGCAAGATTAAATTATATTATTCAGTGGTGACATTTGTCACCATTGAATAACGCATTAATATCAGTGCGTTATAAAGATATTGTGTTACTGATTTAATAGGTGTTATAGCGTAACAAAGCAAACAAATAGGATCCTGTTTTACTGGATGCCAAAGTAATTTCCCAGTTATCTTTGTAAATGGGTATCAAACATTTTCAACAAACCTTTTTTTCAAAACACTCAAACACGTTCTGGGAGACCACGCAGGTCATCTCGGGCTCTCTAACCATATTTCCCACTTTTGGAGACAACATCCATGCTTTCATGTTCTCCTCATGCGATGATCTTGTCGGGAGAACTGATTTTGAAGTGCACCTTCTCCAGAAAAGCTCAGGTATCCTCTCATGGATCATCAATGGCGCTTTGATGATCCATGACAACGGCTAAGCCCACAGACAATCAAACAATTGCCGTTTTTTGATCTTACGCTAATATTCCCAGTACAAGCCCGGATCTTTCCGGGCTTTCTTTTGTTTTCAACTACCCTCGCCATAATGGGGATATCCCTGAGATGACTTGTAATGACTTTATGATTGAATGATCAAAGTGCATTAAAGGCTGTTCTCGTATAGGCCTTTTTTGCACTTTGATTCTTGATGGGTAGGGGATGTGCTTACGCAACTATGTTTGGATTCCTTTTCTGGCGCTTCTCAAAACTGTCATCCTCGATGTGACCTGTTATCTGCATTATTTTCCTCAGGATCCTGACATCTTTCTGTTTCGTGATGAGTTTACTCCTTACCAGATCGAGGATATTTTCTTCGTCAGTATCAAGCATCTTTGACCAGCCTGTTGCTTGTTTTTCTATATAATTCCAATGCTTATTCAACTGTTTTCTTTTTACATCGATGTACTTTGTGAGATCTTTTAATAGATCCGGCTTTTCCACTATTCTCCTTCCGTGTAAATATCTCATCTCGATTTCTTTGAGTATCTGCTTTGTCTTTACTTCCCATGATCCATTAATCCTTGAGTTCCATAGCCTAGTGTCGATGTAAGCCTCTAATTTTGACTTCTTCCGTGATGCGGGTTTTGGGTTCATTTTGCCTCCAGAATGTTCGATTTTTAAAAAAGGTTCTTTATAAAATAATAATAAATAGTATATATAATAAATAAGTAGTTGCTGTTCAAAATCATATTTTCACTCCCCATCTGTTTTGGGATATATTTTGTCCCGAGCATCTGTAAAATATAATGTGACTGACTTTAAATCCGTGTCTTGTTTTTTGGGGTCCCTGATTTCAGCATATCCCTATTACGATCTGAAAATGGATTCGAGGTGATTGATGAAAAATATACGACCTAATTTTTTGTACCTTCATTATCGGCTCATCAATTTTCATCCTGGTCATGTGCATTATTGCTCTTGTCTTCCATTCCTCTCCCGCCCCGCTGTTGTTGGTGTTTGTGAAGCCATAACAATGGATGCCCTGAAAAAACATACACCCATCCCAAGTGTTGAAATTGTATCAAAGAAAGATGTCTTGGGTATGTGCAGAGATTTATGATCTCATTGACCCCTTAAAATCCCCCAGGATCGTTTTTTAGGGTCAGATAGAATTATAATAGAGTGCGATGCTCTGTGCAGGCACCTGCCAAGCATAGATCTTTATTTCATAATCTCTGGTCGAGCGTTTACTCATGGAACCGTAGGTTATATTGCTTACTCTACACTTTGCCCAACCTATAGATTTGTAAACATAATCTCTGGTTGAGGGAGTGGAGATGTAGCCGATGATTTAGTGCAAAAATCATCGGTATTAGAAAAGTGATGATTATATTGCATAATCATCGCTTTAGCGCCTAGGCTTGACTGAGGCCGTCCGGCGACGACCTCAAATTTTGTTTGTAGTTCTGGCAAGGGCAGGGATTTCAACTCTTACTTCGCATTGAGCTTCGATCTGGGAGCCTGGGCTGATTGGTCTTGGTTTCCATAATTGGTATTCTTCTGTTTGTCATACCCATCTCTTTTCCATCTCGGCATTGTATTCGCCGCGGCGCGCAGCCTTGTTACACATGGCTCGATGATACAGAGCCTGCTGTGCCAGCAACACGTGGGCCTCATTGCCTTGCCAAATCTCTAAAGCCGGTTGCTGGATGGCACGGGCAAACGAAAAGGCCAATGCCCAAGGCAGTCGCGACTTGAATCTAACATTCATGGCATTCAACCGGGCTGAAGCCAGTTCACCGGATTGGCCGCCCGACAAGAACGCAATCCCCGGAACGGCAGCGGGAACGGCTCGCTTTAGACATCTCACCGTGGCGTCGGCCACCTCGTCCACCGCTTCTTGCTTGGGGCAGGTCAATCCCGGAAGCACCATGTTTGGCTTCAGGATCATTCCCTCAAGCATCACCCGTTGTGTGTAAAGATGGTTGAAAACTGTTCGCAGGACTTCCTCCGTTACCTCGAAGCACCGCTCCAGGGTATGCTCGCCGTCCATGAGCACTTCCGGCTCGACGACCGAGACCAGTCCGGCTTCCTGACACAAGGCAGCATAGCGAGCTAACGCCTGCGCATTGGCCTCGATACAACCCCGACTGGGAATGCCATCGGTTATGGTAATCACCGCGCGCCATTTGGCAAAACGGGCACCCATTTGAGAGTATTCAACCAGTCGGTCGCGCAATCCGTCCAGACCTTCGGATATTTTCTCTCCGGGATGACCGGCCATGTCCTTTGCACCGGTATCCACTTTGATGCCGGGAATGATTCCCGCATCGATGATGGCTTTAACAAAGGGAGTGCCATCTTTCTTCTGCTGGCGGATTGTTTCGTCATAGAGGATCGCACCACTAATGCACTCTCCGAGACCGAGCGTGGTCACAATCAACTCTCGATAGGCGCGCCGGGCCTCGACGGTCTGGGGAATTCCCAACCTGGCAAATCGTTTGTTGCAGGTTGGAGTGCTTTCATCCATTGCTAGCAGGCCCTTGTCGCCTGCGACCAGCGTCCTCGCGGTGTTTATAAGCTCTTGTGCATTCATTTGGGGTAGCCTCACTTCCATGCCAGATTTCCGGCATGTCTTGGCCATGCTTGTCGATGTACTGCTTGTGCTCGATGAGCTTGTCCTGCCAGTTAGATGACCTCTCATTAGTTTTTACTTATTTTATGATCATATTACACCCTCTTCAAGGGCTTTTCTAGGATCATCAAGCTGATAGATCTCAGGAAATCGTCAGGCCCAGTGAAGATGATAACCATGCGCTAGTAAAGATGTAAAAGTATGGCAGGGTATACCGAGCTGATAAAATCTCCGGTTGCATCCTGTTCGATCATGCCACATAAGAGGAAGACATGGATCTCACACATATCTTCTACCGGTTCGGGGTGGCGCTGACCATCGGATTTCTTATCGGTTTGCAGCGGGAATATGCATCCGAAAAGGAAGACGACCTCAAGGATTCGGAGCAGTTTCTTTTTGCAGGAGCCCGCACCTTTGCACTCATGGCGCTCTTTGGATGCACCTCGGCATTCATCGGGGAGATGGCAGGTTCGTACTGGGCTGCCATTGTCCCGATGGCAGTTCCCGGAGTGCTCATCACGGTTGCCTACGTCATGAATGCCAGTCGCGGGAAGTTGGGCATGACCACCGAGATGGCCGCACTCATGACGATCCTCATCGGCGCCATGTGCTACTGGGATCACATTGTTCTGGCCACGGCTCTCGGGGTCGTCACCATGACACTCTTGTCCGTGAAGATGCAGACTCACAAGCTGGCCCACATGATATCCCGTGAAGATCTCTACGCCACCATCAAGTTCGCCATCATCACGGCCATCATCCTGCCGATCCTACCGCAAACGGGATATGGCCCGGCTCCATTCAATGTTCTCATCCCATTCAACATCTGGCTCATGGTTGTCTTTGTCTCAGGCATCAGCTTTTTCGGATATATTCTCATAAAGTTCATCGGGCCCGGACGCGGGGTCGGGCTGACAGGCCTGCTTGGCGGTTTCGTATCAAGCACGGCCGTAACCTTGAGCTTTTCGCAGCGTAGCCACAACTCGCAGCAGCTCTCACGGGCATTAGCCCTTGGGATCATGGCCGCATGGGCGGTGATGTTTCTTCGCATCATAGTCATTGCGGCCGTGCTCAACAGGAATCTGCTCACCTATCTGTGGATGCCCATGACCGTGGCACTGCTCGTCTCGGTTTGCTACTGCACATATCTCTTCGTGTACAGGAAGGACCAGGACTCGTCCGGCTTAGAGGATTTCAAGAACCCCTTTGACCTCATTCCGGCCATAACCTTCGGCCTGCTCTATGCGGTCATCCTGCTCTTGGCCCATTGGGCGCAGATCTACTTCGGGGAGGCAGGTGCATACGCCTCGGGCGTCTTGTCAGGCCTGGTGGATGTTGATGCAATCACTGTATCCATGTCCGAACTCAGCTTACAGAGGACTGGCCTGGCTCCGGCAACAGCATCCCGCGCCATCGTCTTCGCTGCAGCCTCGAACACACTTATCAAGGGCTGCATCGTGCTCTTTACGGCAACGGCATCGCTGCGCAAGATAATACTTCCAGGTATGGTCCTCATCCTGGCAACTGCAGTCGGGGTGGCGATGCTCATCTGATCCTCTAGGACCAAACAGCAGAGAGAATAGGTATTGATTGTCAGACAAACCCTTGTCATTCTGGCAAGTTTAATGGTGCCCTTTAGGGTATTTTGTCATTTTGTTCCTGCCCATGTCCTGACAGGAGGCCTTTCTGCCAAAGTGGCAGTCTCAGAAAAAGTCGGCTGTTTATTATCCCCTGTTATAATTGAGTTATAAGTTGTCAGAACCTGGCATGCCCCTTGCTTTAGGTAAGGTAGAAAGAAAAAAACAAACCCCAAGGGAGGGAATAACCATGATGACATTGTGGATCGTAATAGGCGCACTGTTCATAACCGGCATCGGCATCAGGTTCACCTACAAGGTATTGGGACTCACTCCGACAGAAGCAACCGCAGTGTTCGTCCTGGTGGTCACTCTGGTAACCATCAATACCGGCCCGGCACGTGAGATCCTCATGAACCTGTTCTAAGGTAGGACAGGATAGAAAAACGGATTAGAAGGAAGGCCATGAAACGGATCAAGAAAGTAAAGATCGAAAGGGCTAACAGACTGGTTCGGATCAGCGGCTACAGCTTAGTGCTCGTTACGATGACCTTCCTCGGACTCTACGGTGGCATGTATCTCGATAGGGTTCTCGGCATGGCACCAAATTTCACGCTGGTCGGTCTGGTGGCCGGCATCGTGCTGGGCTTCACGGGGTTCATCCATGAAGTCTTGATTGAGAGAAAGGAAAAGAAGGCTTAGCTATGAAAATCATCTTCATCACTATCGGCATCATAGCATTCCTGGCCTTGGCAATAAGGTTCCTGAATCGCTTGGGGCACGCTCCCAGAACAGTACATAGCCGGTAATTAATTAATCAACTACATCTCTTCTACGGTGTACTGCTCTCCTGGAACTATCCATATCACACACCACGGCCCCCAATGGGTCGTGCTTTTTGTACAACTTCTCCAGCAAAAAAAAGCAACGAGCTGCCTGATATTGGCAACCCGCTTTCGTGATGCCGCTTCTTCAGGAGGCCCCTCCCATCAGTGCCTTGATCTCGTCGTGGTCGATCTTTTCCTTGTCCAGCAACAGACTCGCGCCTTTGGCAAGCACGTCCTTCCTCTGCTTAAGGATATCCATGGCGACTTTATACTGGGCAAAGACGATCTGCCGGATCTCTGTATCAATGGCCTGTGCCGTTGATTCGCTGTAATCGCCGCGATTATCCATGCCGAAGTCCATGAACTGTGAACGTCTGTCATGGGCGAGGTAAACCTGACCGAGCGAATCGCTCATGCCGTATTCCTTGACCATGCTCTTTGCGATATCCGTTGCACGGGAAAGGTCGTTTTGCGCACCAGTGGATATATCGCCGAAGATGATCTCTTCCGCAGCCCTGCCGCCCAGCAGGGATGCAACCTTGTTCAGGAGCTCGGTTTTGCTCATGAGAAACCGGTCCTCTGTGGGCACCTGCATGGTGTAACCGAGTGCTGCAATACCCCGGGGGATGATGGAGATCTTCTGGACCGGGTCAGTGCCGGGAAGGCTCATGGCGACTATTGCGTGGCCCATCTCATGGTGCGCGACTACGTCTCGCTCATGTGGATTGATGACCCGGTTCTTCTTCTCGAGCCCACCGATGATACGTTCCACTGCCTCCTGGAACTCGCTCATGCCCACGAGCTTCTTGTTACGCCTGACCGCAAGCAGTGCCGCTTCGTTTGCGAGGTTCGCCAGGTCGGCTCCCACCATACCGGGTGTCATGGCTGCAAGCTTCTCAATATCGACATCGGGTTCGGTTTTGACCGTGCGCAGGTGAACCTTGAGGATGTCCTCCCTTCCCTTTTTATCGGGACGATCCACCAGGATATGGCGGTCGAACCTTCCCGGTCTGAGCAAGGCCGGGTCCAGGATCTCGGGCCTGTTGGTGGCTGCCATGAGGATGACCCCCACCTTCGAGTCGAAACCGTCCATCTCCACCAGGAGCTGGTTCAGCGTCTGCTCGCGTTCGTCATGGCCGCCCATGACTCCGCCAATCCCCCGCGCCTTGCCCAGGGCATCGAGCTCGTCGATAAATATGATGCAGGGGGCCTTCTCCTTGGCCTGGACAAAGAGGTCTCTCACCCGGGCGGCGCCAAGGCCCACGAACATCTCCACGAAGTCGGAACCGCTCATGCTGAAAAACGGCACACCGCTTTCCCCGGCCACGGCCTTTGCCAGCAGGGTCTTGCCGGTGCCCGGAGGCCCCACTAAAAGGATGCCCTTGGGGATCTTACCCCCGAGCTCGCCGAATTTGGCAGGGTGCTTGAGGAAGTCGATCACCTCCACGAGCTCCTGCTCCGCCTCATCCACGCCTGCTACATCGGTGAACCTCACATTGAGCTCGTTTTCCATATAGATCTTGGCCTTGTTCTTGCCGAGCGACATGAAACCCGGCTGCTGGGCCCCCATGCGCTTCATGAAAAAGTACCAAATCCCGATGAACAGGAATATAGGCAGCACCCAGGAGATGATATCGCGCAGAAAGTTAGACTCGATCTCACCTTTGAATGTGACATTGTACTGCTCAAGCGTCTTCGAGAGCTCCTGATCGACCCGCACGGTTTTAAATTCTTCAGTCTTTCCCTGAGAGTCCTTCATTTTCCCCTGGATCTTGTTCTGAGAGACGGCGATCTCGGTGACCTTGCCTGTCTTTAACAGCGTCATGAACTGGCTGTAGGGTATGGTCTTCACTGCGAACATCGATGCTATGTAGCTCTGAATGATGATCACCACCCAGACCCCGATAAGTATGTAAAAAAAAGAAAATTTATGCTGTTTCTCCAAGTAGGATCCTCCCCTCCATCTATGGCTTATGGCGAAGTGAATAATACTATAGTTAAGTTCGCCGCTATCATCATGGCTTCCAGAAATCGGAATATTCTTAAGCGTATTGCCTGTCCGCTGAATTCCCGGCTTCTTTATTTAAAGAGCCGAGGAATTCTGTATGCCTCTTACAAGCCATTAAAAGCAATTACTTACTATACTGCGGGAGCAAGCTTGCTCTTTCCAACTTTCTTGTACGAAGGAAGATTTGTATAGATCTCTTCTTTGAGCGGGTTGCGTTTGTACTTAAGAACTGTATACACCTGGTAAACAAATACTGCGGCGTTGGAAGCCAGAGCGAGGCTGCTGACAACCCACAGAGCAGTTGCATTGTGTGATGACTTAACAGCAAACATTGATGTATCGATGAAATTCGGAAAGGTCATGGCGAACATGCACCAGATGGCAAGGGTCTGGGCACGGTGCTGCAGCCAGGCACCAGTCCTGATGACGAAAGCGGGAATGGTACAAGAGATCAGAAGAGCTGCTCCGGCATAAAATGCGTGATCGGAAAGACAGTTGTACACATATGCGAAGTTCCAGAGATCATATGCAATGATCCAGAACCAGAGCATATCAGGCCATAGCATATCTTTCTTCTTGTCGTTACTTATGAAAATTCCCTGCCAGCCGCAAATAGTGATGATATTCAGAAGTCCGGCAATGCCGTTCATGACATTCCATGGACCGCTGAACATAAATACGCCGTCAACCATTCCTCGAGCATGCATGCCGAACACCTGGAAATCACGAGTACAGGCTTCCAGTATGTTGAGCGCGAGAATAAACGGAGGGAACATCAGGAGATATTTGTTTTTTGCCGCACCCTTGATATGACGAATGACAAGGAAGCCAAGGCATCCGGCCAACGCCGAATACACCTTTGCCCAATGAAACCAATCGTTCATGCTGGTGCCTTCTCCGGCAGTGGTCGGCCATAAAGCAAATGTTAGAATAAGAGGCAGTACAAGAAAAATCAAAAGGGAACACCATTTGTTTAAACGGGCCAGTTCATTGACAAGCATCAAACCGCCAAGAACGGCGAACCACATTAGGGCGGAGTACCATGGGATCGGTTGAAATAAAAACATCGTAATAGCCTTCCTTTCAGAGGAAAATCTGCTGCCAAGATCGATCCTTCGATCAGACGATGACCACCGGACAATGGGCATTGATGATCACGTGCTGGGCCACAGAGCCCAACAGGAACTTCTCAACCCTGGATTTCTTCTCGGTCCCGATAACGATCTCGTCCACATGGTGCTCCTTGGCAAAGCGTATCACGTCATCGCCAGCATCGTTTCCTTTGATCAGTAGGTGCGTCTCGGCAACAATCTTCTCCTTTTCCAGGACGCCCTTGAGATATGCAAGATCGGTTTCCATTTTATCAATCTCATCAAGCTGCGGCTCTCCACCCTTGTGAAGGGAGCACACAATATCTACTGCGGCCTGAAAGGCCTTTGCATGCATTTTCACCAAAGGCAGGGCATCCTTGGCATACTCTGTCCCATCATAGTACATCAGTATTCTCATAGTCTGTTACTTCCTTTCTCCTGGCTGATCCGCAGTACATCATGCATCATGCGTCTCCCATGCCTCTCATAAGATCTGGCTCAGTATCCTTCTATTTCTTGAAGATCTTTTTCAGGAGCTGCTTTTCTTTTCCAGCATTCTCCACGGTCTTGCCCAATTCCTCCTGGTACCCGGTAACAAGGGCATGGATGATCCGGTCAAAGAACAGGTTCCCGTAGTAGTTAATCTCCAAGAGCTGGTTCAGGGTAAAACCGCTGTCTACCGCGATTTGGTCCCTGAGCTCATGCCAGATAGCCCTCTTGATGAGAAGAAAGACCATGACTACCTCGTCCAGCGGGATGCCTTCCATGCACCGGTGCGCACCCAAATCGGAATAGTAGGCGAACAAGGTGTTTTTGGGCTTGTTCTTGTTCAGCCAGTTTCCGAGCCTCACGTGCACATTGCGGATCACTTGGGCGATGCGCTCTTCAGTGACATCCTCTGAGAGCTCACGGTAATGCCTTGTCTCTTCCCTCTTCTGGATCTCCTGCTCAACGTTCTTCGTTATCTTCTCCGCATGGTTTTCAATGAGGGCCATGAATCGTTCGTACATCGTTGATTCCTCCTTTCTCAGGTTTAACTAATGATTGTATATGCTACCTGTCTTTTCGTTAGTCCTTCCTTGTTCGTCCTGATAGCCAATGACCGTAGAATGGATGATCTGATCAAAGAACAGATTTACATAGAAATTGATCTCCAAGAGCTGATTGAGCGTTAAGCCAATGAACACCTCAGGCTCATTTTTAATTGCATCCAATATCTGTCTTTTGATCAGCATGATCAGCATGATAACCTCTTCAAGGGGTATGCCTTCCCTGCATCTCTGTGCACCTAGATCCGAATAATAGGCAAACATAGTATCCGAAGAATTCATTTCCCATGTAATTCGCAATGTGTATGAAATACTAGGAAACTGGGTCAATAAGAACAAACCGAAAGACACCTCTTTCGAGATATCACGATCACGATAATGCCTGACTTCCTCTCTCTCTTGGATCTCCCGCATGAGATTTTTTGTTATCTTCTCAGAACCGTTTTCGATGAGCTTCATGAATCTTTCGTACATGACCTTTCCCCCCTTCATCTGTATGAGTTAGTTAAAAGGCATTATTTATGCCAAGACATAAACGATTTATAACTTATTAAAATGACGATTATATTTATCTTTCCTATATATCTACCAACCCTGAATGACCGGGCAATATTTGAATTTTTACAAGGTTTCTTTGCAATTTTTTAAAAGATCAAACCATCAAGGGATTTTCTCATGATCTCATGATAATGTCAGGTCACCTTTTCCTCTACAAGGATGATAAGGCATCCTATTGGCAATTCTCAATAGCTTCCCTGCCAGGGTCGTATTATAATTATAAAAGATTATTAAGATGACTTCAGACTGTAAGGAGACAATAAGGATGCCGCGAAAACCGTCATATGCCGAGCTGCTGCAGAGGATAAGGGATCTTGAGGCCCGGCAGGACGCTCTTATAGAGAATAACCCTTCGGAGTATGGCATCGATGATCCCTTCAGGAAGAATGAGGAACATTTCAGAGACCTGGTGGAGAATTCGCCTACCGGCATTTCCATTGTCGTGGACGAGAAGGTCGTGTACAGAAACCTGGAACAGCAGAGGATCTTCGGGCCGCTGACCGGCGGTCTGCCGTCCATATACGAGCGGGTCCACCCTGATGACCGACAAAAGCTTAAGGAACATTATCAATCGACCCTTGAAGGTCATACCGCAGGCATTGACCTCAGATTCATCGGCATACGCAGTGAAGCAGCGGGTGACCACGCAACAATATGGATCCACGGCCGTTCAAGCCTTATAAGATATCAGGGCAGAAGGGCGATACTGTTCAACATGATGGATGTCACTGCTGCCAGGGAGATGGAGCGCCTCCTGAACATCCAGGACCGGATGGCGTCCCTGGGCCATGTAGCAGCGGGCATTGCCCATGAGATCCGCAATCCCCTTTCAGGGATCAACATTTATCTTGATAACGCTGAACAGATTCTGGAAAAAGGTGGGGACATAGAGAAGCTTAAGGAGGTTCTTAAAAAAATACAGTCCGCTTCATCCAAGATCGAATCCATAATCAAGCGTGTCATGGATTTCTCCAAGCCCTCCGAGCCGAAGCTCATGCACATCGATATCAACAGGCCTATTGAGGATGCTTTGGGGCTCTCCTCTGTCATGCTCAGAAAGACAGGTATTGAGATAATAACGGATCTTGCAAAAGGCCTTTCACCATGCATCGCAGATTCCCAGCTTATCGAGCAGGTGATCCTCAACCTTATAACGAATGCTGCAGAGGCTATGAAAGACATGGAACAGGGAAAGAAGATCAAAGTCAGCTCATCTTGTAAAGGGAACCATATCATTGTTTCTGTGGCGGATTCCGGACCAGGTGTACCGGCGGATCTGGCTCAAAAGATTTTCGACCCGTTCTTTACGACCAAGGGTAGCTCAACCGGCATCGGGCTGAGCCTCTGCCAGCGGATAATCCATGATCATAAAGGGACATTGAATATATCCTCCGGCACACTTGCCGGGGTTGAATTTACATTCACCATACCTTTGGATATATGATGGGAGGAAGCATGATCAGGTTCTCTCTCGTTCTCATTGATGATGAGAAGACGATCAGGGATGGAATCAGCATGGCCCTTGATTCTGAATATGATGTCAGGACCTTTGCTACTGCGGAAGAAGCCCTTGACGCTATCAGAACCGCCCCTCCCGACCTCATCCTTCTTGATATCGGGCTCCCGAGCATGAACGGCATCGATGCCCTGGACAAGATTAAGGAAATGTACCCTGATATGCTGGTCATCATGATAACGGCATACGAAGACATCAAAACCGTCATATCGGCCATGAAGCTCGGAGCCTATGACTATGTGGTAAAACCCATCGTCATGGGTGGACTGAGGGTTACTATACAAAACGCCCTGGAGTCTATCCGCCTCAGAAAGGAAGTGAGGCTCCTCCAGGAACACTACCTGAAAGACAACCTGCCTTTTTTCATTGCACAGAGCAATGAGATCCAGGAGGTCATGGACTTCATCACAAGGGCTGCCAAGAGCCCTGACACGCCCATACTCATCCTGGGGGAGACCGGTACGGGCAAGGAGCTCATTGCGAGCGCCATCCACTACCACAGCCCGAATTTCAAGGGTCCTTTTCTGACACTCAATTGCGCAGCCATCCCTAAGGAACTCATTGAAAGCGAGCTTTTCGGATATGAAAAAGGCGCTTTCAGCGGCGCAGGCCCTTCGGGGAAACGTGGCCTTATTGAGGAGGCAGCGGATGGAACCCTGTTTCTCGATGAAGTGGGTGATTTGAGCCTTCAGGCCCAGGCAAAACTCCTGCGCTTTCTGGAAGACGGGGAATTCTACCGTGTTGGTTCAACCCAGAAACACCATATCCGAACACGGATCGTGTCCGCAACAAACAAGGACCTGAGCGACATGATGGAGCAGAGTTTATTCAGGAATGACCTATACTTCAGGCTGGGTGTGATCACAGTCCATGTTCCCTCCCTGAACGAGCGCAAGGAAGACATCATGGCCCTGGCGAACCATTTTCTCGTTACGTTCAGCGCCAAGTTTCACAAAAAATATAAAGGCATATCAAAGGAGGCCAAGCAGGCCCTTCAAGAGCATCACTGGGTGGGTAATGTACGCGAGTTGAAAAATCTCATTGAGCGGGGCGTACTTATCGGGAAAGGTCCTGAGCTGAAACTTGAGGATATGGGTATGAACATGTCAGGACGGGGAGGAGGTAAGCGCGCTGCAGAAAAGGTGTACTTTCCGGATGAAGATCCGGCCATTCCTCCTGAAGGCATCGATCTCATACAGGCAGTCACTGAATATGAAAGACGTTATATAAAAGCCGCACTCAAGTATGCAGAGGGCAATGAGAGCAAGGCTGCAAGGCTTCTCCACATGAACCACTACACATTCCGCTACCAGAAAAAAAAGATCCTGTAGACATTTTGAAAAATTATCAAGGATCTTTGTGAATTTTGCAAATATCTGAGTAACCGAATTCTATCCAGTTTCTTAATAGAGCAGCTAACAGATTGAATGGACATATGATCTCGTAATACGCTTATCTGGCATGCCCTATGCTCTATACACAGTTCAGAGGCAAGAAAATTTATGAACCTGTTTGAAGAGATCAGAGATAAGAAAATTTTACTCATTGATGATGATGAGAGTATCAGGGACTCCATGAGCATGTTTTTTCTCGGTGAAGGCATTTCGATCGATACTCTGGAGACAGCGGAAGAAGGAGTCAATGCCATAAAAAAACAGCACTACGACATCATAATCACCGACTACAAACTGCCCAGCATGGACGGACTGAGTTTTCTCAAGCACATTCATGTGCTATGCCCTGATTCCTTTAAGATTTTCCTAACTACATATGGGAACAAAGAAGAGTTCTCAGAGGCAACCCGGCTAGGAGCAGACGAATACATAGTAAAGCCCTTTACCACCAAGCTCATCAAGGATGTCCTGACACGATTTATGGAAAGAAGGAGATAAAGAGTCGTATATAGGAGGACTGTATGTTTGATAAAATCTTGTATCCAACTGACTTTTCAGAAATAGCACATAAAGCATTACCCTATATTGAGGCATTAAAGAGTGCTGGGGCGAATGAGGTGATCATTTTGCATGTAAACGATGAGACATGCGTAAATACTCTTCGCATATTTACGGCACAAGATGTTCTTGCTTTAGAAAAACGCTTGAAGGATTCAGCACTCAACCAGATTGCCCCCCTTGAAGATGAGTTGAGGAGTAAAGGATTTCGAGTCAAATCCCACATCGATAATGGTATCCCTTTCAGAGAGATTCTGAAGGTGGCAGAGGAAGAGAATGTTTCTATTATCATTATGGGCTCTCATGGAAAGAACAGCATCATCGAGATTATGCTGGGCTCTGTTGCTGAAAAAGTGGCCAGTAGAGCCCATAAGCCTGTACTCATAGTAAGGAGATGAGAAGTTTTCCAAATAACAGGACCAGCGAGAGCGGGCCTACTGCTGAACCGTATAAATCAGATGATAAAAACATGGATAAATAAATATCTGAAAAAGGAAGGGACAGAGGCATTCAATGACATCGAAGGTTGGAGAACATATTACTTTGACCTGATATTGTTCCTTGCCTGTATCCTTTTGCCCATAGCTCTTGCTGTTAATCTTTCGACTTACATCGAGGAAAACAGATGGGGAACCCTTATATTTCAGGTAGGGATATTCTTTTTCCTGGCGATCTTGTTTTTCATACGGAATCCCCTTGTCCGCTGGGGTATGTTCTTTTTCTTTCTTTATGCAACTGTCATCACATTCTTCATTTCTCTTGGACCCTTCTATGCCCGTCCCGGATGGCTTGTTCTCTGTACTGTCACTGCCGCCCTTCTCTTCGGAGTGCCTGCTGCAGTGGCATCCGTTGGACTTAATGCCATACTACTTCTTGTCCTCTATTACTTTATTGGGCCGCATCTGCAATCATGGGCGACAGCCTATACAGAGCCTGATCTGAAATGGATCATATTCACCGTGAATATCTCTTTTGTCTCCCTTGTGGCAAGTGTGCCTGTCAGCCTGCTCTTGAGAAGGCTGAATACTTCCTTTCAACATGAACAGGATATGCACCAGCAGCTTTTAAATGAAAGTGAATCGCAGAGAGAAACAAACGCCATTCTCTCCAATGAGATCGCTGAACGTAAGCGTATAGAAGGAGAATTGAAAGAGAGTCAAAAAAGCTACCGGCTTCTTGCAGAGAATGTTCGTGACGTTATGTGGATCTTTGACCTGAATCTTGACTACGCCTTCGTGACACCGTCTGTACAGAGGTTGAGAGGTTACACCGTCGAAGAGGCATTGAAACAGACCATTGATCAGATCCTGACGCCGGAATCCTATCAAAAGGCCAAGGCGATTCTGGATAGAGAAATTGCGCTGGAATTCAGTGGAAAACGCCATGGGCCTGAATGGTCATTAACCACTGAACTCGAGATGGTCCGTAAAGATGGCTCTACCGTCTGGACAGAGGCTACCATGAACATGGTCTACCATGAGGATGGCGAGCCTACAGGAATCATAGGGGTAACCCGTGACATCACCGAACGCAAGCGGACGGAGAAGGCGCTTACGGAATCAAAAAACTATCTGGACAGGATCATCAATTCTGTTGCCGATCCCATTTTTGTTAAAGACAGACAACACCGCTGGGTATTACTGAACGACGCTATGTGCAATTTTATGGGGCACAACCGAGAGGAATTGATAGTGAAATCTGACTATGATTTCTTCCCGAAAAGTGAAGCCGATACCTTCTGGGAAAAAGATGAGGCCGTCTTTAATTCGGGTAAAGAAAACATCAATGAGGAAAAATTCACTGATGTAAAAGGAGTTGTTCATACTATCGTTACAAAAAAAACATTGTACACGGACGATAAGGGAGAGAAGTTCATAGTTGGTATCATCAGGGATATTACAGGGAGAAAGCAGGTCGAGGGAATAATCCGAAAGAGCGAAGAGCGATATCGGACGATCTTTGAGAGCACGGCGACAGCCAACATCATTGTGGCTGAGGATACGACAATCCTTCTAGCAAACTCGAACTTCGAGAGAATGACGGGGTATTCGAGGAGTGAATTGGAAGGGAAAATGAGCTGGACGAGTCTTGTGGTGGACGAGGACCTTGAGAGGGCAAAAATGAATCACAGGATGCGTCGAGAAAAGCCGGGATCAGCAGCTAACTCCTATGAATTGCGGTGTGTCAATCGGCAGGGCCAAATAAGGGATCTCTATATGAGTGTTGCCGTCATCCCTGATACACAAGAGAGTGTTACCTCCTTAATAGACATATCTGAACGAAAGCAGGCTGAAGAAGATCTCCGAAGGAGTGAAGAGCGATATCGTACCATGTTTGAGCACACAGGCAATGCATCGGTACTCTTTGGTGAGGACACAACTCTCCTGCTGGTAAATTCAAATTTCGAGAAGCTCTCCGGGTACTCAAAAAAGGAACTTGAAGGCAAGATGAGCTGGACCGCTTTCGTTGATAAGGAAGATCTGGAGAGGATGCGGCAATATCATGAGATGCGCAGGAATGAACAGGGGTCTGTCCCTGATTCCTATGAATTCGGCTTCATTAATCGCTGTGGGGAGAAGAAAGACATATTCCTGAACATAGCCCTCATCCCTGGAACCAAAGTAAGTGTCTGCTCCCTGATAGATATCACCGAGCGCAAGAAGGCAGCTGAAGAGAAGAAGCGGCTTGAGGATCAACTCACCCAAGCCCAGAAAATGGAGTCCATAGGGACATTAGCTGGCGGGATCGCACATGACTTCAATAATATCCTTACAGCAATAATCGGATATTCAGAACTCGCCCTCGACGATGTCTCAGATCCAGAAAAGGCGAAGACAGAAATCAGAGAGGTGATCAAGGCGGGTGATCGTGCCAAAAACCTCGTGAGTCAAATCCTTACATTCAGTCGCAAGACTGAGACCACATATTCTCCATTGGAACTCCCAACTCTTATCAAGGAATCGCTCAAGATGCTTCGATCAGTTATCCCAGCGACCATTGAGATTCGCCGGGGTATCATCAAGTCGGGTCTGGTCATGGTAGATCCTACCCAGATTCATCAATTGATGATGAACCTGTGCACCAATGCGGCTCATGCAATGGATGAGACTGGGGGTGTGCTTTCCGTAAGCTTGCATAAAGACAATATAGATGCAGAGATAGCTAGTGATCTTGAAGTATCTCCCGGACCTTATTTAAGGCTCACCGTCAGTGACACCGGTCATGGCATGACCCCTGAGGTCATGGAAAGGATCTTCGAGCCTTATTTTACTACCAAGGAACTTGGGCGTGGAACAGGCCTTGGACTGTCGGTTGTTCATGGGATTGTAAAAAGTCATGGTGGCGCTATCATTTGTAAGAGTGCATCTGGAGAAGGGACAACCTTTGATATTTATCTACCTGAACTTGTATTGGAGACAAAAGCTCCAGAATCTACCAAGGAAGAATCTCTTCCGAGGGGAACCGAGCGTATACTTTACATTGATGATGAACCAGCTCTGGCTAACTTAGCAGAAAAGATGCTGAGTAAACTGGGATACGATGTAACCACTTTGACAAGCAGCCTTGAGGCATTGAATATCTTTAAATCAAGGGCAGATAAGTTCGACCTGGTCATCACTGACATGACCATGCCAGGCATGACAGGAGATACCCTGGCCCAGAAGCTTATGGAAATTCGACCTGATATTCCTGTGATTCTGTGTACCGGATATAGCGAGCACGTCTCGGGTGAGGGAGCAAAAAAGATCGGTATTCGGAAATTTGTCATGAAGCCCTTAGAAATGAAAGTGTTGGCGAAGGCCATCCGTAAGGTGCTCGATGACAAATAACATAAGTGAGAATGTATTATTTTAGGGATAACTATAGATTGATTTAAAAGGCATTCTCATAATCGAGGTATTCAATGAAACATAAAGAACCAACAAAGGAGGATCTCATAAAAGAGTTGGCTGCTGCACGCCAGTTGATAGGAGAATTGAAAATTGCAGATTCTAAACACAAGCGGACAGAGGAGGCGCTCCGTGAATCAGAAGAAAAATACCGTTTGCTTGCGGAAAATGCTCATGAGGCTATTTTCGTTGTACAGGATGACATGATTCGATATGCTAATGTAAAGGCCAGTGAACTCTCAGGTTATTCAAAAGAGGATTTAACCTTTAACCAATTCTTGTCTTTTTTACATCCGGAAGACCGGGAGATGGTTCTGGATCGTCACCAGAAAAAGATTAGGGGCGAGACACTCACTGAAATCTATTCCTTCAGAATTGTGAATAAAGATGGAACTATTAGGTGGGTAGAAACCAACACGGTCTTAATCTTTATGGAAGGCAGACCAGCCACGTTGAATTTCCTTTCGGACATCACCGATCGCAAGCAGTCTGAGGAGGAACTTAAGGAGAGCGAGAGACGCTATCAGACACTGGCCGAGAACGTGCATGACATGATCTTGGTCTTTGACCTCAATTTGGAACCTACCTACATCAGCCCATCGGTCAAGTACCTGAGTGGATACAATGTAGAAGAGGCCATGAAACACAGACTCGATCAGATCCTCACACCCGAGTCATACAAGAGACTCATGGAGATTTTTGAAAGAGAAATCTCATTTGAAAGGAGTGGACAAAAACACGGTCCTGGATGGTCTCAGACCATCGAACAAGAGATACTCAGGAGGGATGGCGCTACAGTCTGGATAGAGGTTACCCTTAACCTTATCTATGATGAAGAGGGTATACTCAAGAGCATCGTAGGTATCGCCCGAGATATCACTGAACGCAAGCTCGCTGCTCTGGAACGAGAACAACTTCTCAGTGAACTGCAGCAAGCCCTGGCAAATGTCAAAACCCTGAGCGGGTTGCTTCCCATCTGTGCCAACTGCAAGAAAATACGTGATGACAAAGGTTATTGGAATCAGATCGAGAGTTATATCTCAGAGCATTCTGAAGCTGTTTTCAGTCATGGTATCTGCCCAGAGTGCACCAAGCAGCTCTATCCTGATTTTTATAATCGAAAAAAATAACAATGCACTACACCCAGATCCGGCTGGCCCAAGAATAAAATTATTTTGAATAGAAAGCAAAGGAGACGGATATGAACTACAGTGAAAGGCCATGGTTACAATCGTATACGGTTGGTGTTCCTCAGAAAATCACCTTTGAGGAGTTGTGTATTCCTGACTTTCTTGAAAGAGCTGCCCGGGACTTCCCCAAAAACGTGGCGCTCTCTTTTATGGGATATACGCTGACCTATCTTCAATTAAAAGACACAGTGGACCGCTTTGCTACATGTCTGGCTGATTTCGGTATCAAGAAGGGTGACAGTGTTGCAATCCTTCTTCCCAACACCATCCAATGTGTGGTGGCGTACTATGCGATATTGAAGATCGGCGGCATCGCGGTCATGAACAATCCGCTTTACTCAGATAAGGAGCTTCTGCATCAGTTTAATGATTCCGGTGCAAAGATTCTTGTCACCATCGACCTGCTGGCAAACAGGATGATCGATCTGAGGCCACAGACAGCTATCAAGCAGATTGTGGTTGCATCGATCGGTGACTATCTGCCCGTTCCCATCACCGACTTTAAGCCGGCTGAGAACGTGTACCGGTGGAAGGATGTTATCGATCAATATCAACCCAACCCGCCTGCAGTGAGAATTACCCTGGACGATATTGCTCAGTATCAGTACACCGGTGGAACAACGGGCGTCTCAAAGGGTGTCGAGCTCACGCACGAAAACCTGAGCAAGAATGTCCAACAGATTGCTTCGTGGTTTCCCAATCTCAAACGGGGTGAGGAAGTGATGCTTGGCGCGTTGCCGTTCTTCCACGTGTTCGGTCTGACGGTAGCCATGAACTATGCTATGTATATGGCCTGGGGTGATATACTCGTGCCGAGACCCCAGCCTGATCAGCTCATTGAGACATTCGAAAAATTCAAGCCCAAGTTCCTTCCCATGGTACCCACCATGTACATCGGGATACTCAATCATCCGAAAATAAATGACCTCGATCTCTCTTTTATTGGGGGCTGCTTTTCGGGAAGTGCACCTTTGCCTGTGGATGTAATAAAACAGTTCGAGGAGAAGACAGGGGTTGCTATCTGCGAGGGTTTCGGTATGACTGAATCCTCTCCGGTGACACATGTCAACCCTTTTGCAAAAGGAAAGACAAAACCCGGGAGTATAGGGGTTCCCCTACCCGATACCGAGTGCCGACTGGTTGATATCAATGACCGGAAGACCGATGTGCCGGTCGGAGAATCTGGAGAGCTTATCATACGAGGCCCTCAGGTCATGCGGGGGTATAAAGGTAAGCCCGATGAGACCAGGGAAACAGTCCGCGATGGCTGGCTCCATACCGGAGATATCGCCAGGATGGATGAAGACGGCTATTTCTACATCGTTGACAGGCTCAAGGACATGATCATATCAGGCGGATACAACGTGTATCCCAGGGATATCGATGAAGTGCTATACCAGCATCCGAAGGTGGCGGAGGCCTGTTCGATCGGCGTGCCGCATCCGAGCCGCGGTGAGGCAGTTAAGGTCTTCGTGGTTCTCAAGGAAGGTCAGACAGCAACCCAGGATGAGATCATCAACTTCTGTAAAGACAAACTTGCAAAGTACAAGTGGCCGGATGAGGTGGAGTTCAGAGCGTCTCTCCCGAAGAGTGCGGTAGGCAAGATCCTCAGGAAGGACCTCCGGACAGAGGAATTGGCTAAGTGCGGCACATGAATATTGCAACAATCAGGGTAAGTATTTGAAATAAAATTCAGGTGCTTGATGGATATTGACTTTAGGGATCATCAAACTATTAGTAATATTTATATCACCCATGAAGAATGTCTTATGCAACAAAATTCCCACTGAGAAGGACGATATGAATGCAGATGTACAAACCGTAACCGCCCATGCCACTGTGGTCTATGACTACGACAACAGAAAGGAGAAAAATTATGAATAAGATGATCATGACAATATTCGACAACGAAAGCAGAGCCTACGAAGGCATCAAAGCTCTCAAGGAACTCCACGCCGAAGGCAGCATCACACTCTACGCATCCGCCGTCATTGCTAAAGACTCAAAAGGCAAGGTCAGCGTCAAGCAAGCGGCTGATCAAGATCTTCTCGGGACTATTCTCGGATTTGCCACGGGGAGTCTTATCGGGTTGCTCGGAGGCCCTGTGGGGCTAGCTGTCGGAGCAACGACCGGAACCCTTGCGGGTTCGCTGTACGATATAGCGCAGCTCGGCGTCGGCAACGATTTCTTAGCTGAAGTTTCGCAGCAACTTTTGCCTGGCAAAACGGCTGTGGTCGCCGAGATCGATGAAGAGTGGGTCACTCCGTTGGACGCTCGCATGGAAACCCTCGGTGGGGTCGTGTTTCGACGCGCGCGCGGTGAGTTCATTGACGCTCAAATCGAGAAAGAGATCGCAGCCGACAAAACCGAAATCGCTAAACTGAAAGCTGAGCGCGACCAAGCCATCGGGGAAGCCAAAGCCAAGCTTCAGGCTAAAATCGATGCCGCTCAAAACAGGCTGCAGGCTAGACGAGATCGGCTCAATGAGAAAATCGAAGCCATCAAGCGCGAAGGAGAAGCCAAGATCAAATCTCTGCAAGAACAAGCGGCGAAGGCGAAAAGTGAAACGAAAGCAAAGCTGGAAAAGCGTCTCGCCGAGGCACGTGCTGATAACGAAGCACGTGTTGACAAGCTGAGCAAAACTTGACGACGCACCAAGGAAACACTGGCATTGTGATGTTCTGCGTTTGGGCTGCGGTTACTTCCTCACATGACAGTGAAAGGAGATGAAGAAATGATTATAAACACATTGCTCCCGGGATGGGAGGAGATCCGGCAGAAGTGGGGATGGTTCCTCGTTTTAGGAATTACCTTGATTGTCCTTGGGGCCGTTGCGCTAGCCGTGCCCCGACTGATGACGCTCACCTCGGTCTTGCTGTTCGGCTGGCTCATCGTTTTGGGCGGCGTCTTCGAGACAGTCGCCGCGTTCGCAGCGCGGAAGTGGATTGGATTTTTCCTCCACCTGCTCAGCGGCATCCTGGGCATCGTCGTCGGCGCCCTGATGGTAACCCACCTCAACGCCGCTGCGGGGGCTTTGACGCTGCTCCTTGCGGCGTTTTTCTTGATAAGTGGGTTGTTTAGAATCGTCGCCGCAGTTATGGTGCAGTTCCCGGGTTGGGGTTGGGCAGTCTTCGGAGGCATAGTCTCGACGTTTCTGGGCGTTTTGATCTGGGCAGAATGGCCGTCGTCCGCCCTCTGGGTGATCGGCACGTTCGTGGCCATCGATTTACTCTTCCGCGGATGTGCATGGATGATGTTTGCCCTCGCCGCCCGGCAAACTCCGTAGCCAGCCGACTTGCGGTGCGAGCCGGCACTGCAGCGGGTGAGTTGAAAGACGTATTAAAAACGAAGTAAGGAGATATTGTAATGAGCGAGATTGATACGCTGATGGTTGGAATTCCCCCCGAGATGATTCACAACTGGGGGTGGTTCCTGGCATTCGGCATCGGATTGGTGCTGCTGGGGACCGCCGCGATTTTCCGGTCCGTGAAAGCCACGGTAATCTCGATGTCGTTCTTCGGATGGCTGCTGGTGATTGCGGCTGGAATCGAGATTGCGCAGGCTTTCCTGGTCGGTAAGTGGGCAGGCTTCTTCCTGCATTTGCTGGCTGCGGTTCTCTTCGGAGTAACCGGCGCTCTGTTTGTGAGGAGACCGGTGATCAGCGCCGAAGTTGCGACCCTTTTCATGGCCATGTTCTTCCTGATGTCCGGGCTGTTTCAACTGATCAGCTCGCTGGTGATCCACCTGCCAGGTTGGGGTTGGTACGCGCTGAACGGAATCATCACCTTTGTATTGGGGGTTCTCGTCCTTGCGCAGTGGCCAATCTCAGGCCTGTGGGCGATCGGCCTTTTCATCGGAATCGATCTGGTGTTTTTCGGCTTGGCTTGGGTCACGCTGGCACTTGACCTTCACAAGATGTGAGAGTCTGGGCCTTGCAGTCGTTTATGAAGAGGGAATCAAAACTGTGAGGTAACAAGGTAAGAGATACTATTGCTTATCGCAACAACCACAGTTTTAAGTCCTTCAAATACTCCTTTAAAATTTCACCTTCTTATAGAAAATCTTCTTCGCTATTTCCGCTGTTATAATGTAACATATCGTAATTAGTCCTACTATCAGAAGGAACGAGATCGGCAACCGGCTGAATCCAAAAATATCACCAAGCGGCGTAAAGGGTACTATAAGCGTCATGACAACAATTAACAGAGTTGTCAGCAAGAGATATTTCCCAGGCATGCTTTTAAAGAAGGGCCTCCTTGTACGGATAACCAGCACAATGAGTGCTGCTGAGATGACAGACTCCACAAACCATCCTGCCCTGAATTCCTTAGGGTTAGCATGAAGAACGAATAACAATACACCAAAGGTGAGATAGTCAAACACCGAGCTCACTATTCCGAAGGTAAACATAAACTCGCGGATTGCCTTAATGTCCCAGCGCCGGGGATGATCAACCATTTCGTTATCCACCCTGTCGGAA
>Ga0187865_1000494_pt1 | contig 54732 bp, 54 predicted proteins | sample June2016WEW_11_1_2_FD_132989 | JGI IMG/M metagenome (GOLD analysis project Ga0187865, IMG submission 132989) | Peatland microbial communities from SPRUCE experiment site at the Marcell Experimental Forest, Minnesota, USA - June2016WEW_11_100 | ecosystem: Environmental > Terrestrial > Soil >...
CAGCCGCCCCCGGAAATCACAAGCGCCCAGGCGAAGTCTTGTGGTGCAGACCTTTGCGAAAAAGATGCAGAATTCCGGCCACTTTCTTGATTTTTCACCTCGAATAGCGAAAGTCCGGCTAGCTCCGGAGCCGTGATCAAAGCTTCGGTCCGGGCAGTAGCGATGGGCTTCCCAAGCGGCATCCGCGCTCGGGTTACGGGAGGAGAAGAGGGGATTGAAGGGAAGGACGGAGGGATTGGTCGTACAAGGGCTGGTGCCCAAACGGGGTGAAGCGGGGGCGCGTCCCAGGTCACTGGGCCAAACCCACCAGCGGGCGGCACCGTAACCTTCCTGCCCCTGGAGGCGGCCCCGCAGGCTCATGCCCCGATACAATGACGCCCCCGCATGAAGCGCCGTCCCGGCTGAGGAAGAGGATCTCTGTAGAAACTAGGTCTTGAAGCCTTGCGCTAGCTTTGCCCGAGCGGGTCGTACTCGGGTTGGGTTCCTGCCCAGATGCAGGTCGCTAGGTCGAGTTGGTTGCATTGCAGAGCAAGAGAGCAACGCCGTGAGCGAACGCGCGGAGGTTGGTCGGGGAGGAGTTCGCCCGGGAATACTAGCTGCACCTCAAGCGTCGCCACTTCGCCAACACGCTCACAAAGCTTCGTCTGGACGGGCCGCCAAAGCACAGTCGTCATCCAATTTCTCCTGAGATTTTCAGCCTCATGGCCGCAGACTGCCCTCAGCCTACTACCGGCTGAGACGGCCTCCCAGTGCCAATTATCCCCCACGCGCGGGATAAAGGACATCGGCAGGCTTGCTCCCTGGTGAGGGCAGATTCGCATCCGGACCCAGCGCTCCGAAAAGCGCGATGCCTGGATCCCCTCGGAATCGCAGGTTGCCTGGGGCTACTCAAGCTTGGTAGCAAGGGTCACGTGGACATAGCTTCGCGGAAGAGTGAGGATTTCCTGGTCCACATGGAAACCGTTGGATCGCAGGACGCCCGCCAGCGGCTCGTCCCAGGCCGGAGCCTGCCCGGTTGCCTCAAACAGCTTCCCGGAAAGCCGCGGCAGAATGCCCCTGGGAGCGAGTTGGGCAAAAGGGACAATCACCCAGCGGCCTCCCGGCCTCAGCACTCGCCGGGCCTCGTAAATGGATGTGGCTCGAAAGATGTACTCGGTAGGAAAAGTGGAAACAAGATTGTCAAAGGAGGTGTTGGCGAAGGGAAGTTCGAAGGCGCTGGCTCTGAGGAGATGAACCTTCGCGGCCAGAGGGTGGGGGGGGCGACCCCGGTGCACCCTGCGCTCGGCGATGCGCCCCATGTTCGCCGAAAGATCCAGGGCTATCACATGCCATCCTTGCTCCGCAAGGTCGGCGGCAAGGGCTCCCGTTCCGTGGCCAATCTCCAAGACGGTCCCGGGCTGGAGAAAAGGCGCGGCGCAGAGTCGCCAGCGGGACCACTGGCCCAGCGAGACGGCCCAGGCCACAGCTTCGTAAGTCCAGGCCATCTGGTTGTAGAGGAAATGAAAGGCCAGCCGAAGCGCCCAGGTCAGCGCGGGCGGCAGCCCGGAGGGTGATGGGATGGCCGGGCAGCGCTCAGGATCGGGGCTCATTCTAGGTGAAGAGTTCGGCATAGCGGATCAATTGGATGCCGCTCGCCTGCACAGCCTCCCTGACCTGAGGGGAGGTCAAAACCGTCAATTCCGCGGCACGTTGGGCCGCGTAGGAGCTGCTTTGGACCAGGATCGGATCCACAACACCGGGATGACACATGATCTCGCTGCTTCCCGGGGGGAGGTTTTCCAGGAGGGAAAGAAGAACAGGAAGCGTCGCCTGCTCCCCAAAGAAGGACGCATAGAGCCGCTCCGGGTGAGGCACCTTCGATTGGCTCAGCATCCCGAGCGCGTTCTCTTGGAACCATTCCACCTGGGGTTTGGGGACGGAACGGAGAATCGAGGTGCGCTCGAGGTCGACGACGATGGGAGGGCGGACCGGGCAGCGTAGCTCTCGCGCTAGCTCCAGGAAAACCCGCAGCAGAGCGGGATGCAGGAACGCAACATGATGGTGGCTGTCGAGGTGATCGGGGTGGAGGCCGGCAGAAACCAGGCCTTCCACCTGGGCCCGCCATTCCCTCTCGATCTCATCAACTGCCAATTCGTCAACCTGTTGCAAGAGGATCTCTGGTCTGAGGAAGCGCCCATCGTTCCCCAGCAGGGAAGCCACTTGGCTTCTGGGCAGGACGGGGACGCCGGCGGTAATGTTCAAGTGCACTCCGATGCCCAGATCCGGACTTTCTGACCGTAAGCTGGCGATCTGGCTTCGCGCCTCTGGCATGTTCATCATGATGGTGGTCGTCGTAACGATGCCCGACCGGTGCGCTTGGCGGATCCCGGCAGAAACGCCTGGGGAAAGCGCGTAATCATCTGCATTAACGATCAATAGGCGCATGACTAAGGGGCTGGAACAAGCAGGCGCAGCCGACGGGGATGAACTTGGTAGCTGACCTCCTGCAACCCTCGAGAACTGAGTTCGCCGTCTGTCTGGAGAGGGGTAGGGGTCTTGCAGCGAATTGCAAGGGTTCGAGTGCGCAGTTCGTGCACGCGCGGGTCCCGCACGTGGCTGCCGTTGAAGGTCATGGGCAGTAGGCGCAGTAGCGCAAGCCGCGATAGGGCCGGGGCAAAAATGAAGTCGAGCAGGCCATCATCCGGCTTGGCTTTCGGGGTCATGAAGAACAGCCCGCCGGTTCGCTGGCAATTGCCTACGGAGACCAGGGTGACCGGTCCCGTATAGCTTCCAGCATCCCAGCGCAGGTCCATGTCCCAGGAAGGCTTCTGCGAAATGGCCCACAGGGCGGCGACCAGGTAGCGGATCACCCCTCGCAGCCAAACCAGCTCGATGTTGTGGATGGAAACAACCGGCTCCAGGCCGACCGCGGAGTTGTTTGCAAAGAGCTGCCCGTTGGCCGAACCGAGGTCGATCGCACGCACGTACCCTGCGGCGATCACCCGGGAGGCCTGTTTGAGATCGCGCGGGATCCCGAGATTGTCGGAAAGGTCGTTGGCCGTGCCCATGGGAAGTACGCCCAGAGGTCCCAGCGGCACGCTCTCGTCACCCTTCTTGCTGGAAGCCGCCTGGGCTCGCGCCAATCCATTGACGACCTCGCCGATGGTGCCATCTCCTCCGGCCACAATAATGGGTTGATCACCCCTGCGAGCCGCTTCTTCCGCCAGCCTCGAGCAATCCCCGGGCCCACGGCTTTCCGACCAGGAGAAATCCAGGCCGGATTCGCGCAGCGCCGCCTCGGCTTCGGGCTTTCTGGCCTTGGCCTTCCAGCGGGCAGAATAGGGGTTCAGAATAACGTGGCCGGTCATGGCGAGTCTCTCAGAAGGCAGCCGTTGCGCGGCCGGATTTCAACGCGGCTTTCAGGACGGCCCCGGGGGAACCTCGGTGACCTTCAGCCCTTCCCCGCGCATATACTCCAAAGCCCGAGCGTAGTTTTCCTCTGGCCCGCGCACCTCGACCAGGAGCCAGCCCACCTCGGAGGAGACCTCCGCCTGAAGAATGTTTACCGCCAAGCCGAAGTCGCGAATGAGATAGTTCACCACTGGGCGATTGACGACGGCGGCTGGATAATCGAGCCGAAGGACCTTTGAGATCTCCAAGGTGGCCCTATCCGCACAGAATGTGCATGAGGATCCCTTGACTGCCTTCCGATGTCACTGCGATGATCTCATCCCCGGCCTTCAGGACAGTGTTTCCGAAAGGAATGATGGCCTCTTTCCCCTGACGGATGACCAGCGGGAAGAGGCTGTCGTCAGGAATCCCTAGCGTCCGAAGCGGGCGTCCGATTGCAGGCGAGTCGTCAGGCAATTTCATTTCCACGAAGCTTACCCCGCCCCCGACGGCGATTTCCTCGGCAAGCCGTCCGTCAACTTGAGCCGGGGCGGAGGGCCCGGAAGGATATCCCCCCCACCCCGAGGGGGAACCAGAAAGTAATCACTCTGTAGGCGGCGACAACAATGGCCGCGCTTTCCAGGGAAAACCCGAAAGATTTTAATAGAAGTGTGGCGATGCCCTCCACGAACCCAACCCCCGAAGGGGTCGGGGCCACGATAAGAAACAGGTAGGCGATGCTGAACACGGCAATGAGCGTCCCGAAGGACACGGTCAGACCGAAGGCAAGGAATACGAAAAAGAAAACTCCTACCAGGAAGGTCATCCCCAGAAGGGAAAAGAAGGCCGGGAGGACAAGCCTTCGCGGAGCTCGACGAATAGCTTGGCCGCCTTCCGCGATCTCGGCGGCGAAGTGGTGAGCTCCCTCCTCGCTCAGAATAGGCCGGCGCAGGACGGCATGGGAAAGGCGGTTCAAGTTTCGTGTGACCCACACCAGGAGCCGCTCCAGACTCGTGACCGAATTCAGCCCGAGCCAAATCAGCGTTCCCAGGAGGATGGCCATGGCCAGCAGAAGAATTCCCGCCGAGATGTCCACGCCGCTGAGCCGCGATCGCCGAAGGAGGACAATGACACCAGCGAGCAAGTAAGCCAGGACCGCCAGATAATCGAAAAGAAGGAAAAGCAGCCCCGCCACAATAACCTTGGCTCCGGAGTGCCCTCGCCGCTTGGCATCCGTGAGGAAAACGGCCATTCCTCCAACCCCGGCTGAGGGGGCCACCACATTGACGAAAACAGAAGCAGTGGCCAGAAGCCAGAGCCTGCCGACATTCTCGTGCAATCCCAGCGCTTGGTAGAGCGAGCGAAAATTGAGCGCGATGGCTGTGAAATTGCATATCTCCAGGCAGACCGCGACCAAGAGCAAACTCAAATCGGCGCGCTGAAACACCTGTTGGATGGTTGCAAGTTGTGCAAAGTGCGAAATGACAAAGTAGACGGCTAGAAGCAGCACCAATGCCAGCACAAACCTGCGCATAGGCCGAGATTATACTCGCGCTGGGTCAGAAGGTCGCTGCGTTGCCAACCCGCTTCTCACAATGAACAGAGATAGCTCTTGCCTTAGAGCTCCGAGAGGGGGGACGGTGTAATCGTCAAAGGTGCCCTCTTGGGAGCCTGCCGACAGCGGGCCCTCGAAAGGCAGCGCCAGCTCCGCGCCTCACGATAATGAGTCGCACCGGTTTCAGCTTGGTGGTCCCATTATCAGCCCCGCGCGGGAGACTTCGCGAAGGCCACCGTTCAAGGTGTAGTGGGGGGTACATCATGCAAGTCAGCCGCTGTGACGATTTGGTCGGCCGCACGAGACAAGCGGTCGTTGATCGCCAGCCCAAGGCCGTCAGGCGGCAGGGTGTGGGCCAGAACGAGGTCCACCTGGGCGCTCTCGAGGTTGCGGAGCCCGGCAAACAGCCGCCGAGCCACCTGGGGCAGGTCGGAAACTGGACCCAGGTCGCATGATTCAACGACGCTCGGTGCCATGAGCCTTAGACCTTCAGAGACGGCAATTACTCCCACCTTGCGCCCCGAGGCGATGGCCTTCTCTGCAATCGCCGCCAGCGTGTGCATTTGCTCTTGGAGATCGTCTCCGGTGCACAGGATGGTTCGCGGTCTTAAGGCATAGTGTCGGGCTTGCCTCCCGGGAGAAGAGCTGAGGTGTTCATCTGGTGGCGCAATCCGAACTGGGCCAATCACGGCCTCGATCTCCTCCCGAGGAAGCCCGCCGGGCCGCAGAATCACAGGGGGCTGAGAGATCAAGTCCAGCACCGTCGATTCAACCCCCAGTGGTGTGGAACCCCCATCGAGAACAAGTGCAATGCGGCCCGACAGGTCATCGAGCACATGCTGGGCATTGGTGGGGCTGGCGTGACCGAAGCGATTGGCGGAAGGAGCTGCGATCGGCAATCCGCATGCGCGAAGAAGCCCGAGAGCCACAGGGTGCGCCGGAACACGCACCGCGACCGTCTGGAGATTAGCGGTAACCTCGGAGGGAATTCTGTCACTCTTGAGTAAGACTAAAGTGAGGGGGCCTGGCCAGAACTTCTCGGCCAGCATCAAGGCGCCCTTTGGCTGTGAGGAGGTAGCAAGCGAAAGGTCGTTGAGACTGGCCAGATGAACGATCAATGGATCGCTTGGGGGCCTGCCCTTCGCCTCAAAGATCTTGATCACCGCCTCGGGATCCAGGGCGTTGGCTCCCAGGCCATAGACGGTTTCGGTTGGGAACGCAACCAAGTCCCCGCGGACAATCGTCTCTGCGGCCCGGGCGAGGGCCAGCTCCTCTGGCTGCTTGGGATCAACCTTCCAGAGGGTCGTTGCATAATCGGCCATAGTCTTTGCTCGCACGATTGTACTCTCCCTCGATGCTGCCGGACCAAGGATTGTGTGAGAACAAGCCCGCACGAATCGAGTGCTTCGGGCCGCGATTAGAGGATCGGGGAGAACGCCGCCGGTCGAAAGACGCTTCCGTGAGAGGCAAACCCCATGAGCCGTTCGGCCAGGACGTGAAGACAGGCCATGCCGAGCTTCAGGAAGAGGAGGAATGAAATGGAGCGCAGCAGACAGAAATCGAATTTGGTGAGGGGCTCATGAGAGGCAAGAGCCAGAATAACTGGCGCGATGGGAAGTGAGATGCTGCAGTTGTGGAGACCAAGGTGGACCGACTTCGAAGGAGTGCACGGCATCGACCGCAGTGTGTTCGCTGCCCCCCTTTGGCAGCCAGGCAAGCAACTGGGGATGAGGCTCTCCCAGCATTTGGCGAACCCGACTGGTGAAGCTGAGCGGTCGTCCTCTGGCCTCATTGTCCGACCAGGATTATGGTCGAGCACGGTTGCAAGGTTATGCCACTCTGCAACCCTGCTTGGCCCTTATTTGCCTTTGTTGGTTCGAATTGTTCGGTACCGGATATAGGGTGCGCTGAGGAGGTTGCACCACCTACGCGGGTTGCGGAAACCGACAGGACGTATACAATCATTCTGTGGCCGTCTTCCCGCTTCCTGCGGGACCGGGCTATCATGCTACGCGTCCCGCACGATTCACGGTTCCTCGTACTGCGCCGGACATCCTTGAACGTCCACGGCTCACCGAGTTTATTCAAAGGCACCTGAATCGAAGGCTGATCCTGATATCGGCTGCCCCTGGCTATGGCAAGACCTCGTTGGCAGTCAGCTTTGCGCATCAGGCCGATTTTCCTCTGGCCTGGCTGTCCCTCGATGAGACCGACCGGGACATAGTCACCATGGTGAGCGACCTCTTTCAGTCGCTCCACCGCGCGTTGCTTGACTGGATGCCGCCACCCCCTGAGTCTCTGGGGCTCCCATCGGCCGCCAGTCAGCCCGTCAGCCTTGGGCTTGCCCTGACGCAGGCTTTGGACCAAGCCGCGACGGATTTCACCGCGCTTGTGATCGACGATTTCCATCTGGTCGATGATTCCCCCACGATCATCGAGTTTTTCGATTCCTTCTTTGAAACGCTCCCGCCTCAATTGCATGTGATTCTGCTGAGCCGCCAAATTCCTCCTCTTCGCATCGCATCTTTGGCGGCACGGCAGGAAATAGCCGGCCTGAGTGAAGAGCACCTGCGGTTCACACCTTCCGAAGTCCAGGCCCTCCTGGAGAAACGCAATAACCTCACGCTGCCGATGTCAGATGCCGAGACGCTGGTCTCGCACACGGAGGGTTGGATTACTGGGATTCTGCTCAGCAGCCAGCTGATCTGGCGGGGCTTGCTAAGCAATGTGGGACTGCGGCGTGAGCAGGAGAGCATGCTATACGATTACTTGGCCGAGGAGGTACTGGAGCAGCAACCTCAGGACCTTCGCACCTTTCTCCTGGAAGCGTCTGTACTTCCAGAAATGGATTCCGCGGCGTGCGATGTGGTCCTTGGACGTCAGGGAGATAGTGCTCGGATGCTGGAGCAGCTCGAAGCGAAGCGGCTCTTCATCACCGCCGTGGGTGATCCGCAGCCCACGTACCGCTTCCATCATCTCTTTCGTGAGTTCTTGCAAGCAAGGCTCAGGCAGAAGAACCCCTTGCGCCTTCAGCATCTGCAGCGCCGCGCGGCCGAGCAATATGAGCAAAGTGGCATGCCGGAGGCGGCTTTCAATCTGTATGTTGCATGTGGAGATCTTGCTCGTGCCGGATCCATGGCTGAGGCGAACGCACAAGGCTTGTTCGAATCCGGTAGACGAGAGATTCTGCTTCAATGGGCAAAACAGCTCGAGCAGATCTCTTTGGAAGTCCCAAGACTACAGTATTGGGTAGGAAGAGCGCAATGTGATCGCGGAGAAATAGAGGTTGCGCAAGAGGCGGCCGATCTTGCTCAATCCGGATTTGAAAGGCGTTCCGACAAGAACGGCCTAACGAGTGTCGAACTCATAAACGCCTGGCTGAGCTTCCTAAAGAGTGACTATCGTTCTGGTCTCACTCGTGCACTCGCCGTGCTTGGCCGGGCAGAAGGCGAAGATCTCCCGTTGGAGATGAGGGCTATCGCCGAAAGGTACGCCGGTCGTTGCGAGCTGGAGCTTGGGAGACCGCAGGAGGCGCTGGACCACCTCAGGAGAGCTTCATCTTGGTTCGCCCAAGTTGGAAATGAATATAGCCATGCGCAGACATTGACCGATCTGGCTCTCGTGCTAAGGGTTCTTGGCAAGACGGCAGAGGTTTCGCAGACCCAACAACAAGTCCTTTCGGTGTGGAGAAAACTTGGGGTACCAGGCCAAATTGCCGTTGTGCTCAACAACGTCGGTTACGACATGCACATGCTGGGCCAGTATCAGTCAGCGCGGGCTGTGTTCGAGGAGGCTTTAGAATGGGCCCGGAAGTCCGGTGAAAGACATGCCCAGGCTGTTGTACTCATCAGCCAAGCTGATTTGCTAAGGGACCTAGGCGATAACCAGCTAGCGTCGGACCTGTACAGCGTGGCGAACAAGCTAGCCCAGGAGGCGGGAGACACAGTCTTGCTCTCCTGCATCTATTGGGGTATGGCTTCAATCAATCGCACAGCCGGCAACTACCCGGCCTCTCTCGAGTGGTTGCGGCGAGCTGATCTTGCAGTAGGGGCTTCTGAAGAACACTCTTCTCCCCTGAATCAGGCGCTTCGTGGGGCAGTGCTCGGTGAGATGGGAGATCGTGACCAGGCCTTGAAGAGTCTTCGGAAGGCTGTTCAGGATCTTGAGGTTCGTGGGGGAGACTTCGGCAACCTTTCTTGGGCATCGTTGCTGCTCGCCCGAGCACTTTGGGTCTCCGGAGCTATGGCGGAGGCTGAAACTCAGCTCGGCCGGTCGTTTGAATTGGCACGAATGCTGGGTTATGACCAGATGCTGGTCAGAGAGGCCATCGCATGCAGGGAATTCTTGAGCACTATTGGAAACTCAGAGGAACTTGGAGTCCAGGTCAGATCACTCCTGGTGCGAGCGGAGAATCTGCCACCCTCGGGACGAGGCAAGCAGGAGTTGCGCGAGGGTGTCAATTCGTCCGTTGTCGATGTCAATGCGTTAGGCCCAGCCCGTGTCGTTATCGATGGTCGAGAGATACCACGTACCGAGTGGGTCAGCCAGCGCGCAAGGGAGTTGCTCTTCTTCTTGGTCGATAAGACGTCCGTCCCTCGAGATGAATTGCTTGCGGTGTTCTGGCCGGAGGCGCCGCAGGGAAGAGCCCTCACGAACCTCTATCAGACGTTGTATCGAATCCGCCGGGCGCTGGGCGGAGAGGTCGTGGTGCTGAGGGATCAGATCTGTCAGCTGGCGGAGAATCTTGAAGTGCGCTACGACGTGGCGGTGTTTGAGGAGGCAGCGAATCGTGCCCTTGCTCTGCCCTACCAGGATCTGCGGCGAATAGGAGCTCTCGAGCATGCGGTGGACCTGTACTTGGGGGATTATTTGGCCTACCTACCCGTCGAATGGGCCAGGCAACGCAGGGAGGAGTTGTCGGAGTTATATGTCCGTGTCCTCAGAGAATACGCGGACGAACTTGTAGTCCTAACCAGGTACAGTGATGCGAGGGGCGTTCTTGGCCGGGCTCTTGCGGTGGAGCCGCTACAGGACGATCTTCATCAGCGTATGATGCGTGTCTTGGCCGCACAGGGGCGGATCCATGAAGTTGTGGAGCATTACCAGCACTATTGTGAATCACTTAGGCGCGAGATGGGGCTTGACCCCCCGCCCGAAACTCGATCTCTTTATGGTAGCCTCATAGCTTAACCCCCAAGACTGTGCCGGAGGTGGGCTCTCCGGCAAGGCCATACCCCCTCTGGTCCCATAGTCTTTATCTTGGCACACCCCCGAGACGACACGCCCCAAGTGACAGATTCCGGATATAGGAGAAAAACTGGCGACTTTCCCTGGCTGAGGAAATATGAGGCCCTTGGCCGGTTGTGCCAGAATTGGGCAATTGCGGCATGTGATGGTTGGTTGGAGTCATAGGCCTTTGGCTAGAACGGGCGTTCGTTGCGCTTTTGTTGCGTCGTAATCTTCACGTCGAGATTGTGTCGGTAAAGTATTGGCAACAGTCTTGCACTTTCATTCAAGGAGGCCCACGATGAACAGCAGGCACAGTACCCTCGGTCAATTTAGGACACCGCCGTCTGGCAGTGGGAGCTTCATGCCCCCGAGCGGGAGCGGGAGCTTTGTGCCGCCGAGCGGGAGTGGCAGCCACGTGCCACCGTCGGGGAGTGGCAGTTTCATTCCGCCGAGCGGGAGTGGCAGCTGCGTGCCGCCGAGTGGCAGTGGTAGCTAATTGCCCGGGCGCGACCGATCCATCACTTCGGAGGCGGAATGTCAGCAGCAGGATTGAACCGACTTGTTGGGAAGGCAGTGGTGAGCGAACAGTTCTGCGCGGGGGTACTTGGCGAGTGCCGCGGGGAACTGCTCAAGGCTTACGATCTGAGCTCAGAGGAAAAGGGCTCGGTGATGGCGATCCGGGCTGAGGCATTGCCGGAGTTTGCCGCCGCGGTCGATCGCTTGATAGTCGCCGGCCAGAGTAGGGGAGCAGTCCCCCAGTGGGCTCCGAATGCGAACTCGTTCGTCTGGGGTGTCCGCGAGCCAAACGGAGTTCCTCAATCACGCTAACGTATCCGATGTCTTTCGCTGACCCCCTTTGTTGGAACTGGTTTCTTCCTGAGCCCTTTTTGGCGAGAGACACAACAGAGGCGGGAAGTAGTTGATGGAAGACTAGGTCATACGTGTGAAAAGAACTCTTGTTGATTCCGGCGTGCAGGAATGTAGGACATGAGAACGAGTGGTTGACTGATTGCTTGGGGCGCGCCATGGGGGGTGGCGCGCCCAGCAAGCAGGAGGCACGGGGGTACCCAGTAACCCCGACGCCTGAGAGAACCAAATCTGTGGATAACACCCCAGAAATCTCAGAGGGAGGCCTGAATCTGCCTCCCAGTTTCAACTCTGGGCTCCTCAAGATGGCGAGCCTCACCCTGGATGTGGCGCCCGCACTTTCGGACGTCCTGCGCATGGCTGGGCGGGCGGTGGGCGCAGATGTGTCGCAGATTTACTTGCTGCAAGGTGAGAGGAATCTCGTTCTGTCCGGATCGATTCCCGATGCTCCCCAAAGCCTTGGGGTCCCCCATTCGATCAATTCCATTCTGGACAGAGTGATTGACTCCCGGTCCCCAGCTCGCTTGACCCGGTCTGAATTGGGGCCTGATTGGATTGAAACAAAGGTACGCGCCGCGCTCTTTCTCCCCCTGGTATGGGACGGGAAGGTACTCGGGGCAATGGCATTTCTTTGGCTGGATGAAAGATATGAGGCGGGAGAAGGCTCCCTGGACATGGGTGCACTCCTTGCACCTCAGGTGGCTCTTGCAATAGAGAACTCCGAGCTGCGCGAGGCGCTTGAGAAGACTCGAATTGAATTGATGGGCCAAGTTCAAGAGCTTCTTGGCTCTGTCCAAAGGACCCAACACGAGGCCCGCGAGTCGTCAGAACAGACTGTGACCTTTGGCCAAAAGCTCCGCACCCCTCTAACGACTCTCGAACTGTACCTTGACCTTATCTGTGAACATCCAGAGCGAGCACGCAACTACGCGGAGGTGCTGAGCCGTGAAACAAAGCAATTACAGTCAATGGTGGAGGAGATGCTAACCCTTGGCCGGGCGCAAGTAGCCAAGATTGAACCCGATCAGACAACCTTTGATCTCTCGGTACTGGCTCACGAAATCGTCGCTTCAACGGAAGGTCTTGCTAGGTCCCAGGGACAGCTTCTCCGCCTTCGCGTCGACCCTTTGTGCCCACCGGTCAGTGGTGATCTGGAAATGATCAAACAGGCCCTCGCAGATGTGCTTACCAACGCTCTTCAATACACGCCTAGAGGGGGCAGGATAAGCGTGGCTGTCGAGCCCCGCTTCCGGGTTGGAGGAACCTGGGTAGTAGTGAGGGTCTCGGACTCTGGTTATGGGGTGGCCCATGAGGAGCTTGGGCACATCTTTGAGGCTTTTTACCGAGGGAGGGCAGCAAGGATTGCCGAGAATTCTGGGATGGGTTTGGGATTGACTATTAGCCGGAAGGTCATCGAGAGACACGGCGGAAGGATTGAGGTTGAAAGTGCGGTCGGGGAGGGTTCAACCTTCACTATTTGGCTACCAGCTGGCGCAATCCCGGAACAGATCGTGACCCAGCCCCGCGAGAACTTGTTCAAGAGGGTGTGAAGGGAGAAGAGAGGTTCCGACTAGTTCCAGTGACCATGAAAGCAGGCCGCAAGAGTACCGAAACGACCCAGGTCCAATGGCCTGGGTCGTGTGGCTGATGGCTGTTTCGTGCCTCACCCTCAGATTTGGCGATGGAGAATAGGCCGCGCAGGCTCTCCCAATGGTCTCATGAGCCTGTTCCATTGCCTTAGAAGGGCCAATGCGTCGTTCTCGAGGACCGGGCTTTCACACAGAATTCTTCCTCCGCAATCCAGGTCCAAGAACACCTTGAGCAATTCGCGCACGCGTATGTCAGCATCCTTAAGCGGCAAGTGGTTCCTTTCCCCCTTGGGACCGTACTCGATTCCAGAAAGGTGAATGTGCAGTTCCTTCAGCGCACGACCCCCTAGGACAAGGTCGACACGTTTCAAGACTCCCTGCCATTCCCCGTAGGAGTTAATGGAACCATCCCCAGGGCGCGCGTGGAGGTGGGCAAAATCCAGGCAGGGTCGCACCCCCTCAATCTCTTTGCTCATGATGAGAACATCTTCCAGCGAGCCGAGCATCGCGCTCTTCCCCATCGTTTCGGGGCGGAGGATTACGTCGTTTCCATTCCTGCGCAGCTCCTCGACGCAAGCGCGAAGTCGAGGTAGCACGACTTCCAGGACCTTCGTAGGTTCACCCCCGAAGTATGACCCAGGGTGGAAAACGATATCAGTCGCGCCCGCCAAGTGACCGTAGTTGGCGGCATCCATTAGACGCTTGCGACTTCTTGGCCATTCCTGCCTTGATGCGTTCAGATTAATGAAATATGGGGCGTGAACACTCAGTTTGATCCCTTGTTGGATTGCAACCTGCCGGATGGACTCGCAGGTTTCTTCGCTGACCCGAACGGATTGAACCCAAGCCAGCTCCAGCGCACCCAAGCCAAGCTCGGCGGTGCGTAGGATCCCTCCGACCGTCCCACCGGGTTTCTTGGGGGTCGAATGAGGACTTCCCACGGTTCCAAATCGAAAGGCGTCCTTCAATTGTGATCTCCTTCAGTTCCCGGTCTTTCGAATCCAGAGGCCGCATCAGAGACGCAAAGGGCATAGCTAGGGGCGTCGAAGACGGTCAAGCCTGCTGGCACTGAAGCAATCAATGCAACCATGACAACCTCAGCTTCAGTGTCCCTGGCCTTGGGGGCCCGAGGGTTCTTCTCCGAAGAAACGAGGTCCCCAAGTTCCTCAGCACATGTGTGCATAAGTCTTGCCTGAAGGACTACTCCCATGGTCAGAGACAAAAGCCCGCGTTCCCCCGGAAGGGGGCCGACTCAAAAGACCGCCAGGACTATCGAGGCCGCTGTCTATAGGAGAATTCGGGCATTGCGTTGCGATCTGATCGTGGGTCGTCATTCTCCAGATGCATCTTCGGAAGCTCACGAGAAATTTCCGGAGCCCTTTGGGAACGGTTCCGCGACTCCAGATTGGTCTCTCATTTCGCTGCCTTACTCGGTCCCTGCTGGACGCGCGCCTTACGAAGGATTTCGATCTGAATCCGCCACATTCGAGCCTTGCGTGGTCGCGTGTCATGGTCAAATCCAAGAAGATGAAGCACACCGTGGACCACAAGCAAGTCAAGTTCTTGTGATAGCCCGTGATGTCCGTGCTTGGCTTGGCTCTCTGCCCTTGGGACCGAAATAACTACGTCGCCGAGGTGCGGAATTCTGCTTTCGGGGTCGAGCGTCCTCGATGGAAAAGATAGAACGTCGGTAGTCCGGCTGACCGAGCGGAACTCTTGGTTGAGATCTCGAAGCTGCTCATCTCCGAGAAAGGCTAGGGTGAGTGTGCAGGGGATCTGTGCACCTCCAAGTTTCAGGGTTTCCCGCGCCAATGATCGCAAATGGTTCCGGGGAACAAGCCCGGAAAAGCGTGGCTCACAGTAGATCCCAATCCTCACGCGGGGACCCCAGACATTAGTCCGGATCGACATCGGAGGCCAGCGGGGACAAATGGATTTCCTCGTCCTCAGGATACTTCAGCCGCACGTGGAGATTGCTTCGCAACGTCTCGGTAAGCGTTAGTCGAACCTGCTCAAGTTCTTTCATGGTCAGGTCGGTGTCGTCAAACTGGTGTTGAGCTAGCCGGTCCTCAATGAGATTCCTCACTAGGGCCTCAATCTCTTCAGGGGTTTTCGGCGCCAATGCCCGGAACTTCGCCTCGACCCCATCCGCCAGCATAAGAAGGGCAGCCTCCTTGGAACGGGGGCGCGGCCCAGGGTAGTGGTACAGAGATTCGTCCACTCGTAGAGCCTCCCCACCGGCGGCTTTCAGCGCCAAATTGTATTGGAAGTTAGTGCGCAATGTGCCATGGTGTTCAGGGATCAGATCTCTCACCCGGCTTGGCAAGTGGTATTTCCTTGCCAAGTCCAGGCCATCCCTTATGTGCTGCATGATGAGCCTGGCGCTCGTCGACGGATCGAGTTGATCGTGCGGGTTCCCGTCTGGCCCCTGATTCTCCACGAAGTATTTCGGCTTGGTTGCTTTCCCTGCGTCATGGTAAAGAGCTCCAACCCGCAAGAGAAGGGTGTTTGCGTTGATAGCCTCCCCGGCATGCTCAGCCAGATTGGCTACCTGCAAGCTGTGCTGGTATGTGCCCGGTGCGTTCCGCAAAATCATCCGAAGAAGCGGTTGATCGGGGCGGGAGAGTTCAAGAAGCTGCATGTTGGTCGTTATATCGAACAGGCTGCCTGACAGTAGCAGAAGCACGATCGCTAGGCTGCCCGACAGCAGACCATTGCCCAGGCTTGCTGCTGCCAGCGTGAGTATTCCGACAAAGTCCGATGAAGGCTGAATAAGCCAGGTCATCAGCACGACAACAATACCAACGAGCGAGGCGGCCAACCCGGCCAGGAAGAAGTTGAGCGGTCTTTCTGCTTTGCCCAAGGTAAGCACCGCAGTCAATGAACCAAGAGTCGCAAACAGGGCTAGGTCCAGCCTCCCCCCAGCAATTATCCCAATCAGGACCCCGATCAGAACGCTGCTGAACAGGCCGAGACCCGGGCTAAAGAGTGCTGCCAGGGATAGCGCAAGAGCGGCCGCTGGGTAGAGAAATGGCAGTACCGTGTGGCTTGGAATCATTGTTCGCGCGCCGGCTGTGAACAGAAGAAAGAGGACTGACAAGAGTAGAGCATCTCGAAACCGCAGAGGGGGCCGCACCCGCAAGGTGCGCATGAAGAGCAAGAGGAGGGTTGTTATGAGCACTACCGCAAGGACAACGCTCAGGCTTGTCCGCAGGTCTGGGCCGCTCGAGTTGAGCCCCAGGGCCGTGATCGCCTCCAGGTCATCTGCGGTGATTACTTTTCCGCGAGGGATTACCACCTGGCCCGATACAAATGATCGAGTGACCGCGGCGACCTTGCTGGCCGCCTCCGCCTGAAGCGCTTGCGTGCTGGCTTTATTGTAGAGACTGTTCGGGACAACCATGTTGCGAACGACAGCGGCCACCAGAACGGCATCGCTTTCCGGCAAACTCAGGCTCACGTAGGCTGGCAGGGAATCGCGTGCATTGCCAACATCATCGGGCCGAATCTGTTGGCGCATTACTTGCTCGAGAACGGAGGCGCATTGCGCTTGAACGAGTTGCCAGTCCACGTCACTCAACTGGAGAACTTGTGAGGCCGCGCCTGCGTCCAGATGAGTCAGCGACATGGACAGAAGATCCTGGACCTTCTCGTCCGGTGTTGAGTATCCATCTTCGCGGACGCCCGTGATGTAGGCCAGAGCGCTGTCCAAACTCTGGGCCTGCTGCCGGGCAATACTTGGATCGGGTGGATCATAGACTGGAAGAACTTGGCTGGCCGCTTGCTGCCGCGCTTGGTTAGTGAAGACCTGGCTAACGAAGGACACGGAGCGGGGGGCAAGGACATCTTCAGCCGCCACTTGGCCGAGGTTGATCGACACCGAGCGCTCCCCAGGCATGATGGGCAACACAAGGAGGAGGGCCGACGCAACGGCCGTGGCCACCACAAGCAACCCTAGAGGCAGGCCATGCAACAAGGCGTGAAATCTAGGGCTTGGAGAGGTTCCGGAGGGATTAGTCACGGCTAGGGGAGCGGTTTCCAGTCGGGCGGGGGGGTCATTTACTGAGTATCTTACGGACGGCATCACTTGCCTCGCGACCGTCGGCGCGCCCCCCCAGCAAGGGAAGCAGCGCCTTCATCACCTTTCCCATGTCGGCTGTTCCGCTGGCATGCGTTTGCTGTATGGCTTGCTTGGCAAGCGCCTCCAGTTCCGTTTGAGATAGAGGAGGAGGTAGCAGTTCCCTGAGGAACTCAAGTTCCGCCCGAGAATCATCGGCGATATCCGTGCGTCCAGCCCGTTCCGCGTCCGCAATCGTCTCTTGGCGGATCTTTACCTCCCGCTGAAGTACGGATCGGAAACCTGCATCGTCCAGGGGCCCACGCCTTTCGACTTCGGCTAGCTGTATGGCGGAGAGCACCATTCTCAGAGTTCGTTTGCGAACCTCGTCGCCCGCCCGCAGCGCATCCTTGAGCGATCGCTCCAGATCCTGTTTAGTCAACATCTCGTTGATTATAAAGGTCACGGGACTGAACGGTCAAATCCAATGTGAGAGACTGAGCAAACAGGCCGTCTGATGCCACCTCACCATGGTGTCGGCTGGGGGCGGTCTTGAAAGAGGATAGGAACCAACGCTTTGCTCAGTATCCGAGGTTGGATGATGAAATCCTAAATCACTGAATTTGAGCAGGCCGCCGTGCGCGCTCAATCCGGTGGCATACCGATCGAGGCCCGGCTGATGGACCTCGAAGGAGCCCTGGCAATCTACAAGGGGGAGTTCCTTCCCGGATGCTGTCAGGAGTGGGTGGTTCGCAGGCGAGAGGTCCTGGCTGAGAATTATCTGGCGCTCACAAGAGTCTTCGCTCAGGCTGCCCTTCAGGCGGGTCATGCCCGGGAGGCGGCCGAGGAATTGCGGCAGGCCTTGGCGGTTGATCCCTTTGATGACGATCTGAATCTTCTCTACCTCGAGGCACTCGGGCAACTGGGCCGCCGCGGCCAATTGGTGGCTCATTATCATCGGTACTGCAAACTTCTGGCCACCGAACTCGGTCTAGACCCGCCAGAGCAGGCCCGGTCGCGATACACAGAACTGATCGGGTAAAGCGGCAAGACGTGAACGTGCTGGTGGGTTTGGATTCGCCCAACTCCAGGGGGCGGGGCCTCGCGTCGGGGTGTGTCCTGGCCAAAGTCTCACGAGGCTGGGTTCCCCTTGACTTGGCAACAGGAGCAACTCGGGAAAGTCCCGGATCCTCCTTTGCGAATCCTCTTCTGACTCCCGGATGTCATCTGATAGGCTTAATCGAGGAGGCGGAGGAGGCGATTGAACTCGCTGCAGTTGAGGCTGGCGTGAGCCCGGCCGGGGTCTCGCACGCCCAGGGAGGGAGAACCCAGGGCAGTGAACCGGATCCAGATCGAACGAGCTCGAGATCGTCCTAAATCGAATGTAGCACTGCTACGACACGAGTCGAGGAATGTCGGCCTGCGCTGCAGGGTGCTGATCACGATCAAGCAAGATTCTGATTATTACCGTCTACCCGGATCCGGCGGAAAGCTGTTGTTCCCATGGCTTGCCTGAGGAGGATGGTAGAAGCTTGCCTCCACTGTCTTTGGCGGGTAGCCTAAAGGAAAAGTGGAATAGGTCAGGAGGCTGTTTCAGAGACCGTCATTTCACCTGGGGCATCAGGTTGACTCCAAGTACTGACAAGAGTGCCACAATGATTCGAGCAGTTGCTCCCCAGATAACATGGCCCTCGAAAGGCTGATATACCGGGACCCATTCCTGCGTTGCCTTTGTCGACGGGGGATGAGGCTGCCACCGGAGGTTCTTGGTTTGCCCCAACCACCTCAAGGGAACATGGAAGATCTCGCGGACCTCGATCGGGGAAGGCCGTAGCAGGGTTGGCCACGGTACGACCCCTACAACCGGCGTGACCAAGAAGCCAGTAACCGTCTCCAGAGGATCGAGGTGTCCCAGGACCCTTACTCGATCCGGGGGCAGGCCAATTTCTTCCTCGGTCTCGCGTAGCGCGGTCTCAATGGTTTCTTCCGAGGGACCCTGCGACTGCCCACCTGGAAAGGAGACCTGACCAGCGTGCTCCGCCACGGCTTGGCTGCGCTCTGTAAGCAGTAGATGCCAGCCCTCATCAGATTGAAACATCGGGACCAAAACGGCCGCCTTGCGTCCCAAGGGACGATCCGAGGCGGCACTGATTACCGACGGCGCACCCTTGACGGTGCCCAAATGGCGCGTGATGTCGGCTTCGCTCAGGAAGAATGGGTTGGGCAAGGGCACTTTACGTCTTCCCCTTTCACCCCCAAGAGGATTCCGCCCGCCGCCGCAATCCGCAATCCCCCGGTCGGTTTCCTGCAATTCGTGCGACGGAGGTCCCAGCATGCAGAGGGTGCTTTCCGATTTGCCTGCAGGCGGCGCGTTGACGGCCGCCACGGGCAGAGTGCCCTCGTAGTACTGGTCCGGTGGGCCCAGCCAGCCAACCTGAACAGCTCGGCTGTGACTCTTTTGACCACATAGTGTTGTTTTTTGTCTGGGTGCAGATGAGAGAGGGCATATTGCCCCAGGCGCCCATGGCCCGAGGTAGGCTAGGACGGAGATCGCGCTGGGCAAGGGGCTCCAGCATGTGATTGGTCTTTTCCCCCCAGTTGCAAACCATCGCGAGGTGGGCTGTTGTCAGATTTGGCCTCCGGCCTGCCCGCAGGGGAGCTCCCGCAGCCCCCGCAATGGGAGCTACGCCTCTGTGGCCTGCCCAACCTTGGCCCTTTCCACACAGGTGCTTTGCCTCAGGCTTCCAGGTCCGGCAGGATCCCTTCCCCGTCGGTCCCCGAATCTTCTTCCGGCGCAGCGCCTATATTCTCGCGATGTTCAGGCTCGGCCACAGGGCGAGCGAAGATGAGGAATCCGGTGTGAGCGACCATGCGGTCCGTTGGACGCAATCGGTCCGCAATGGGCTTGTAATATCGAAGAGAGATCTCGCAAACTTCCACAAAGGCGAAGTGATTCCGCTCCAGGGCGGAAAGCAAGAAGCTGACCTGGTTTGTTGTCGGCACAATGGCGCCGAAGAATCCGCCGGAGGCCAAGGTTGCGCGAACTTGAGGCATGTAATCATACGGATTAAGCAGGTCCAGGAATAGCGAAGGGACTCCCCGTTCTTCGAAGCCTGAGGCAATATCCTGAAGTTTGAGCAAGACGCGGTCCGCCAGCCCCAGCTCCTCCAGGTTACGCCTCGCCAGGGCTTGCATGTCCGACCGGACATCATAGGAAATGACATGTCCAGCAGGACCGACCGCAGTCGCCAGGGCAACCGTCATCGCGCCGGATCCCGTCCCTGCCTCGACCACCGTCTGGCCGGGCGTAACCGAAAGCTTGAGAAGGATATAGCCGATATCTTTGGGGAAAACGATCTGACTCTGCCGCCGGATGTCGCGCAAAACGTCACTGAGGGAGGGGGGCATTAAGTAGAAGGGACGGCCCAGATGACTTGTGACAAGCGTCCCCCACGGCTTGCCAATCATGTCGTCGTGTTGGATTACTCCGCGATGCGTTTGCACCTGGGCACCGGCAATCAGCCTGACTAATCGGTACTTGTGATCGCTCCCCGTGAGTTGCACGAGATCCCCGGCCTGTGTGCGATCCACCCCGCTATGCCTCCTCTTGCAATCTGCCATCGCATTGTAACTGCCTGGGATACCCGGCGCAATCCCAAGTCCAGTGGGCCAAGAGGAGGGGCTTTGGTTTGCGCCGGTCAGGAGGGCGGGATACACTGGCTCCTTTCAGGAGGCTGGCGGTGATTGACTGGCGCAGCGCTGAGCGAGAAGCTCTCGGGCATCTTCAGGCTCTAATCCGAATCAACACGGTCAATCCACCTGGCAACGAATTGGAGGCAGCTCGCTACTTGGCCTCTATATTGGATCGAGAGAACCTGCCCGCGGTTGTGGTCGAGTTTGAGCCCGGCCGTGGCGATGTTGTGGCCCGCCTCGGAGGCAATGGTTCGGAGGACCCTCTGCTTCTCTACGGACACACGGATGTGGTCCCTGCTGAACGCGAACAGTGGTCGCACGACCCCTTTGGGGGGGAACTCGCAAATGGGTACATCTGGGGGAGAGGCGCTCTGGATATGAAGGCCATGGTAGTTCAGAGCCTGATGACAATCATTCTGCTGAAGCGCTCCGGAACTCAATTACGGCGAGACTTGATCTTCGCCGCCACTGGCGACGAGGAAATTGACGGAAAGGGGATCCGTTTCCTCGTTGAGCGGCACCCGGACCTGATCCGAGCGGGTTGGGGCCTGACGGAGGAGGGTGGCTTCACGCAGCATGTTCACGGTAGGCGCCTCTACCCGATCAAGACAGCGGAGAAGGGCGCACTCTGGCTGCGCCTGACTTTCAAGGGCAGGCCCGGTCACGGTTCCATCCCCCGCGCAGACAATGTGGTTGGGAAGATGGCCCAAGCAGTCCAGTCCCTGGAAGCGGCAAACCTCGGCTTTCGGGTTACCCCTCACGCCCGGGCCTATCTGCGGGCCATAGGACAAACCATGGGCGGGTGGCGGGCCTTCGTCCTTGGGAACGTCCCCGCCCGCTGGCTGGTCTATCAAGCACTCAAGGGGCTTGACGATCCCGAACTCCGCGATTATTTGATGGCGATAGTTCACGACACTGCCACCCCGACCATGCTTCGGGCCGGAGAAAAGACGAACGTGATCCCTTCCACGGGACAAGTTTCTGTGGACTGCCGAACCCTCCCCGGGAGTTCGTCCTCCGATCTGATGGCCCGAGTCCGAAGGGCTCTGAGGATGCCCGTGTCCATCGAGATCGAAACCGACTCTCCTCCCCTGGAAATCTCCCCCGATACGGACTTGTTCCGCGTCCTGGAGGCGGCCCTCGTTGAGGGGGATTCTGAAGCCATCGTGGTCCCGTATATGGCCAGTGGCGCAACCGACGCGAAGTTCACTCTGCCGCTGGGAATCCGAACTTATGGCTTTTCTCCCATTCGGCTCCTGCCGGGACAGGTGTACACAGGTTTGATCCATTCGACCGACGAAAGAATCCCTGTGGAGGGCTTCCTGTGGGGGTTGCGGGTGCTCCACTCCGCCGTGGAGAGATTTTGCAGGGTTTGACGAATGGGCGAACAGGCTCCCAGCGGGGCAGCTGGAGGCCTCGCCTCAACGCTGGGGTTCCCATCTAGCCCAATCTGGGCCGCATGGGACTCGGGTTAGGTCCCGAGGCTCTCCCGGGGGGGGCCCCACGGATTCTAGCGGACCGAGGACAAACGCAGCCTCGGCTTGGTGCCGCCTAGAGCATGAGCCCGTAGCGCTCAATAGCCAGATTGAGGATCTCGTTGATCAGTACGTCGTAGGCCAAGCCTTCGGCCTTAGCGACAATGCATAGGTCGCTGACCTCCGGGTTCAGGCCGGGGAGCGTGTTGATTTCAACGAGGTTGGGTTCACCCTCGGCATTCAAGCGGAAGTCCACGCGGCTGCAATCGGCCGCCCCAATGGAGAGAAAGGCAGAGCGGGTCAGTCGATACATCTCCTTCTGGAGCGGGGAGGGGATGTCAGCGGGGCACAGATAAAGGGGAGCCCCTTCCTCCCCGGGGCTGATCAGCTTGGCCTGTGCCCCGTAAACGCCACGGCCCGCGCCCACGGTCGGGTCGATCTCCAGAATGGGGAAGTAGTGGAACCCATCGTTCCGGTAGAGGTCCATGTTCGCTCTGCGTTTAGGGCGGCTTGGATTTCCAAGGATTCCCACGGTGAATTCGCGCCCCGGAAGAAAACTCTCAACCAGCGCCGGCTCGCGATAGTCCTGAAGGATGCGCTGAACCTGGTCGCGTAGATCCTGCGGGCTCTGCACGATGGAGCTGGGCCCCACGCCCTTCCCCGACCCCTCCCGCAAGGGTTTGACGAAGAGCGGGAATCTCAGTGTAGAGCGCAAGGTGGACTCGACGTCGGTGAAGACCTGGAAGGGGACTGTCGGGAGGCCTCGATCGCGCCAAAGCCTCTTCGTGATCGTCTTGTCCAGCGAGATGGCGTTGGCCAGCACGCGCGAGCCAGTGTAAGGGATGCCCAGCATCTCAAGCAGTGCCGGAACTTGAGCCTCACGGGAGTCGCCATGCAAGCCCTCGCAGATATTGAAGCAGATGTCTGGGCGCGTCCGGCGAATGGTGTCGATCAGGGTCACGTCGCCGTTGAGGAGGGTGGCGCGATGACCCGCGGTTCGCAAGGCCCCCAGGATGGCCTCCACGGTCTCTTCCCGATCGTATTCGACATTCTCGTCCGGGGGCGCCTCATCGGGGTGCGGGACATCTTTCTTTAGGTTCGCAAGCACCGCGACATGAAGGGGCGGAACGATGCTGCGCGGCTCCGCCCGACTTGCGGGGATGGTACTCGATCCAGGGGGCTCCTTTGTGTGCTTTTCGTCTTGCATCGTTCCTCCGCGAACCTGGAAGGTTTTGCGCGCTCTTTCGCCTCAGCCATCGGGATCAGCACGGCGGGCCCGGAGACACTCTCCCTCCCTCGAGTTGGCGCTGGAATTATAGCTTCCTTTTTCGAGGCAAAGGCCTCCCCGAAAGGCCTATCCTCTTCTTGTCTAAAGGCGGTTCCCTCGGCGCAGGTATTCCAAGACCTGCTGAACAACCTCCTGGGGCGTCATCTCATCTGTCACGATGAGCAAGCCGCAGTGCTGGCGGGCGTGCTGCAAGCGGCGGCACTGCTCTTGGTAGTCCTCCGGGAACCAGCGAAAGCGTTTGCGTTCGGTGCACGTCTCGAAGCTGGCATCCAGAAAGATGAGGACCCTGGGGGCCCCTCGATATCTCCAAAGATCCGGGACGCAGGAGTGCTCTTGGGCAATCTCGGTAGCCCACAGGTCCTGTGCTTGGAGGAGCTGGGCAATCGTGGTCTTGCCGGAACCGCAAGGGCCAACCAAAGCGACCAACAAGAAATCGGGACGTGAACTTGATCTCAGAGAGGCATTCGGACCCAAAGCCGCCGCACCTCATCACCGGTCTCAGACTGGACGGTGAGTACCAAAACGCTGATGTCATCACCGGGACGGCCGTCGTCCAGCTCCACAGCACATCGGAGCAGTTCGTCTGCCCAGCGGTCCACGGGCAGTTCCCGCTCAATCAAGGAGGTTAGCGCATCGCGGATGGCCAGGGGGGAACCCTTGCGATCCCCGGCGTGAGTCAGTCCGTCGGTGAAGGCCAGCAGGACCAAGCCAGGCTCAAGAGCGATCTCGTTGATCACAGGACGAATGTCGCGCCGGGTGCCGACGGAAAGGGAGGGTTGATCGAATGCCGCGATCTGGCCTTGGCGGACTAGGTAGACCGGATCGGGATTGTTGCGCGTCACGACCACGCTTCGGGAGGCCAGGTCGACCGACAGAATGTTGAGGGTGGCAACCACTTTTCCGGAGGGTTGCGCGAACAGGTAGTCGGAGGCGGCTCTCGCGGCGGCCCCATCTCGCACCCCCTCCGCCAGCAGGCTGATTGCTTTGCGGGCCACCAAGTTCGAAATGCTCTTTGCCGACCGTCCCGACCGCTGGCCATCGACAAGAACGAAGGAAAGTCCTCCCCCCGGACGCTCGATCATTTCGAGGGTGTCCCCGCTTTCGCTGGTCGCGTACTTTGGGGTCTTTGCAACGGCAACGCGCAAGTCCATCTTGCCTCAACCCGAACCCTGTCCGGAATGGAAGGTGGTGCTCCCTCGGCTTCTCTTGGGAGGTGTCAAGAATTCTAGCACAGCTGCTTGTCTCCCTCATATTCCTATGGTATCATCCCCCCGTTCTCTTCCGGGCCGTCCCTTGATTAAGCTCGAGGTGGCCGATGGCACCCAAATCGCGCGTAGACCTGATGGTCTCCCGCCTTCGGGACTTGCAAGGCAGCACGACTGACGTGGAGGCCTCTGCGGTCGTCAGTGTGGATGGCCTGATCATTGCCTCTGCGCTGCCAGGGGGAATCGAAGAAGATCGAGTTTCGGCCATGTCGGCCGCAATGCTCAGCCTCGGGGAGCGGATTTCGAGCGAGCTGGGCAGAGGCACGCTTGACCAGGTCTATGTCCACGGAAACCACGGCTACGTCTTGCTGAGTTCTGTGGGCGCAGATGCCGTCTTGACCGTTTTGGCAAGGGAAGGAGCGAAGTTGGGCCTGGTTTTTCTGGAGATGAGGCGTGCCGCTGAGGATCTTACGAAGCTTGTGGCGTAGACAGGCGCATACGATTTCCGATCCGGGAGCCACCGGGGCGGACTATAAGCCAGATGGGGAGGCGGTCAATGCCAGCCTCCCCATCTCCGTTAATGTCATAAGGGAGGACGGATGACCCAGTACGTTTTCTTCACGGGCGGGGTGGTTAGCTCCGTCGGGAAAGGGGTTACGGCGGCTGCCCTCGGACGGGTCTTGAAGGAACGCGGGTTCCGGGTCGCCGTCCAGAAACTTGATCCCTATATCAATGTTGACCCGGGGACCATGAGCCCCTACCAGCATGGTGAGGTTTACGTGCTGGATGATGGTGCGGAGACCGATCTGGATCTGGGGCACTATGAGCGTTTCATCGACATCAGCCTCAGTCGAGTGTGCAACGTCACCAGCGGGCAGGTCTATGCCGAGGTCATCTCCAAGGAGAGGCGCGGGGATTTCCTGGGGGGCACAATCCAAGTTATCCCCCATGTGACCAATGAGATCAAGCAGCGGATCGCTTTGGTAGGGAAGAACCTGGATGCAGAAATTGTACTGGTTGAGGTGGGGGGAACAGTCGGCGATATCGAGTCCCTTCCCTTTCTGGAGGCCCTACGCCAGATGCGCTCCGACGTCGGCCGCAATAATACGTTCTATGTTCATGTGACTTGGCTTCCTTATATTGGGGCGACCCGCGAGCTGAAGACCAAGCCTACGCAGCACTCGGTCCGGGAGTTGCGCTCGATTGGGATCTCTCCCGATATGATTGTGGCCCGCTCGGATTATCCGGTCGATAAAGACCTGTGCTCCAAGATCGCACTCTTCTGCGATGTGGAAATGCGGGCGGTGGTTCCCATGGTGACATTGCCGAGTGTTTACCAAGTGCCGCTGGAGCTGGAGCACGCCGGCGTGGCAGACTATGTACTGGAGCGGCTGGGGTTGACGCCTCGCCGGCAGCCGGATTGGAGGGGGTGGGAAGACCTTGTTGTCCGCGCTCTGGCGCCGAAGCCGAAAGTGCGCATCGCACTGGTTGGGAAATACGTCGAGTTGCGTGACGCCTACATGAGCGTCCGGGAGGCCTTGAACCACGCAGGACTGGCCCTTGGGCGCGAAATCGAGATGCTGTGGGTCCCCTCAGCCGAGCTAGAAAAAGGAAAGGGCTGGGAGGCGCTGCACGAGGCGGATGGGATCGTGGTCCCAGGAGGGTTCGGCTCGCGGGGAATTGAAGGCAAGATCCTGGCCGCGAAGTACGCGCGTGAGAACAAGGTTCCTTACTTGGGCTTGTGCCTGGGAATGCAAGTCATGGTGATCGAATTTGCACGGCACGTGCTGGGAAGCGAAGAGGCGAATTCGACCGAATTTGATCGCGGCACTCCTCACCCAGTGATTGACCTGATGCCCGAACAACGTGCCATCGCAGACTTGGGCGGGACCATGCGGCTGGGGCTGTATCCCTGCGTGCTGCAGCCGGGGACCAGGGCGGCCGAGGCGTATGGGCTGGAACGAACAGAGGAACGGCACCGTCACCGCTTCGAATTCAACAATGCCTACCGTGAGATCCTGTCCAAGCAGGGGATGATTTATTCCGGAATCTCGCCCGACGGCCGCTTGGTTGAAATCGCTGAGCTCGCGGACCACCCATTCATGCTGGGAAGCCAGTTTCATCCCGAGTTCCTCTCACGGCCGAACCGACCTCACCCATTGTTCCGAGCGTTCATTTCGGCGGCCATCCAGTATGACGGCGGCAAAAACGGGAGGGGGGAACTTCCTCAGCGAGAGGAACCATCTGCAATCCACGCTCAGCCTTGAGCTTGGAAGTGCAGGTTGAAGGAGGTCAACCGCCCCTTTCCCACGGGATTGGGCAGGCGGTTCCCTCGGGCCGTGGTTCGGCCCTCGATTGAATCGGGTCCCAGAGCCGCGGACAGGGCAAAACACCGTGACGGTGGACCCAAAAGGGAACCTTGGCGCCGGCGGCAGACGAACGCAACCGCAGAGGTCCAACCTGGCTGCTCCGCAACCTCAAGGTCCTTGGAGGAAGCCATGACGGATTACAAGTACCTAATCGTTGGAGGCGGAATAGCCGCCGATGCTGCGGTGCGGGGGATTCGCGAGTTGGATCCCTCCGGCAGCATCGGAATGCTGAGCGCTGAACCCGACCCCCCCTATGACCGGCCCCCGCTGTCGAAGGGCTTGTGGAAGGGACGACCAGTCGAGAAAATATGGCGCCGCACGGCAGATCTTGGGGTTAGTCTGCACCTGGGCCGTCGAGCGGTGTCCATCGAGCGCAGAAACCGGGAGGTTATGGATGCACAGGGCGAGACCTATCGCTATGAGAGGTTGCTGCTGGCCACCGGCGGAACGCCACGTCGCATTGCCTCGGCTGGCGAGGGCGTCATCTACTTTCGCACCCTGCAGGACTACCTGGCTCTTCGTCAGATCGCGGTTCCGGGTCGGCGCTTGGCGGTGATAGGAGGAGGCTTCATCGGGTCCGAGTTGGCCGCGGCCATCACCCTGGCCGGAGGCCGGGCTCTCATGATCTTCCCGGAGGCGCATATCGGAGCCCGGGTGTTTCCCGCTGAGTTGGGAGCCCACCTCGACGAGTACTACCTGGAGAAGGGCGTAGAACTGAGACGCGGGTGTTCCCTGACAGCCATCGAGAATGTGGCGAGTCGCTTTCGAGTTCGGATTCGGCCCGAGGCGGAAGGAGGCCAGGAGGAAGTTCACGAGGTCGATGGGGTGGTGGCGGGGATCGGGATCCAACCCAATGTGGAACTGGCGAAGCAGGCCGGGCTGGATGCCGGAGATGGCATCGTCGTGGATTCTTATCTACGGACCACGGATCCCTTGATCTTCGCTGCCGGCGACGTGGCCGCATTTTGGAACCCGGCCCTCGGGCGGCGACTGCGAGTAGAGCACGAGGACAATGCAAATACCATGGGGATGGCTGCCGGCAAGGCGATGGCTGGCCAGTTGGAGGAATACAACCACTTGCCGTTCTTTTATTCCGATCTTTTTGATCTCGGGTATGAGGCCGTTGGGGAACTGGATCCTCGGCTGACCGTTGTCATGGATTGGAAAGATCCCTGGCGAGAGGGGGTCATCTATTACCTTCAGGGGGAGAGGGTCCGAGGCGTTCTGCTGTGGAACGTGTGGAAGCAAATCACGGCGGCCCGCAAACTGATCGCCGCCCCCGGTCCCTTCCGGAGCGAAGATCTGATCGGCAAGCTTCCTGAGCCCCGCCGATAAGACGGGAGAAGATGGAGCCTCGACAGGGACCGGCCGGCCGGGATAGGGAAGCCGCATTACGGTTCCCGATTCGATCGTCGCAGGCCGGGTTTCTCCATTGCCGGCCGGCTCCAGCCCAAAGAAATCTAACGTCGCTTGACGTGAGGTCCTCGCCTGCTCCCGGGGCAGGCCTCAGCTCGACAGGGAACCCTTCCGGCGGCTGTGCGGGATGCCCCGAGCGACCCTCGGAATCAATGGGCGCCAGACGGGCTAAGGAGGTTGCATAGGGCAAGAGGGCCTGCCCGTCGCTCCCTGACCGCAAGGAAGAAGACCTCCCCAGCGAACGGCCAGGGGGGAGTAATTCGTGTAAGATTGCGAGGGGATCTCCAACCAAGAAAGGGTGCGCGCAATGGTCAAGATCGCCGCCTCCGTTCTTTCGGCAGATTTCTCGCGGCTGGTCGCTCAGATTCAGGAGGCCGAGGCCGGGGGTGCAGACTACATTCATGTCGACGTGATGGACGGCCACTTCGTTCCGAACCTGACGCTTGGGGCACCGGTGCTCTCTGCTTTTCGTCCCGCCTCGCGCCTGCCCTATGATGTCCACCTGATGATTGAATCGCCCGAGAAGTACGTTCAGGATTTCGCCCGTGCCGGAGCGGATATCATCACTGTTCATCAGGAAGCCTGCATCCACTTAAACCGGGTGATTGAGCAGATCAAGGAATTGGGCAAGCGCGCGGGCGTAGCTATCAATCCTGCCACTTCGGCGGGAAGCCTTGAGGAGATTCTCCCCTTTGTGGACCTAGTCCTCGTGATGACGGTCAACCCCGGTTACGGAGGTCAATCCTTCATTCCCACCATGCCTGAGAAAATCGCAGCCGTCCGCAGGCAGATTCTCGATCGCAACCTGAAAGCCGAGTTGGAAGTGGACGGCGGCATAGCGGCGGAGACGGCGGGGATCGTGGTGAGGGCCGGCGCAACTGTGCTCGTTGCCGGTTCGGCCGTTTTTCGGAACCCCGCGGGCATCGCAACGGCAATCCGTCAGTTGCGGGAGGCTGCGGATGCTCAATTCTCCCGCCACGCCTAGACGGTTGTCTTGGTGCCGGATTCCAAGCCTGATCCAGTCGAATTCCTTGCCTTTGAAACAAATGGGCACCTTTCGCGGAGACAATGCCGATGCATGCCCGTTGGTTAGCTTTGGCCCGGCTCAGAGGAGCGGTGTCCCAGGCTGTACCCCGGGGCATGGATGGCCAGCGCGCGAGGCGCTTGGGAAGACCGTTCCGTAGGGGCTTATGCAATGCATGAGTTGTCCGTGACCGAGAACCTGCTTGAGATTGCCCTCCGCCACGCTGAAGCTGCAAAGGCTCGCCGTGTGACGGACCTTTACCTGCGCATTGGGCAGCTGTCCTCGTTCGTCGACGATTCGGTCCAGTTCTATTGGGACATCATCAGCAAGGGAACGATCTGTGAGGGGGCCGTCCTGCACTTCGAACGAATCCCGGCTGAACTGCAGTGCCTTGATTGTGGAGCTTTGTACAACCTGAGCAGCGAGATGCAGCCTTGCCCTCAGTGCGGAAGCTCGCGCGTGAAGGTCCTGCGCGGAGACGAACTGAAAGTGGACAGCATCGCCGTCGATGCCTAGGCGAATGCGCGTTTTTCCAGTTTTTCCGCCTCCTCAGCCCAAACTCCGGTTGAATCCGCGCAAGACTTTACGCAGAGATAATTGGTGACAGAAGTCCTAATAGTCCCGAAGACAACATGCTAATATAGGATTTGTCGCATTGCTCTGCACAACCGCCGAGGCAATTGTGGGCTGGTTGCGGCCGGGGCAAGCGAAAGAGTCAGGGTGACCCAAATCCTGTGCCGGGCTGGAGCGGCAAGGGCTGTTCGGGCCCTGGCGGCGATTGAGGTGCATTGGGAGGGGCAACAACATGGCGCGTCGTGTCGAAGTCGTGGAAAACATTCTGGGTGCCAATGAACGGATCGCGGGGCAGAACCGGCGGCTCCTGGATGAGGCGCATCTCTTTGCCGTGAATTTAATGGCTTCCCCGGGGGCCGGAAAAACCTCGCTGATCGAGAAGACGGTGGAGATTCTCTCTCGCCGCTTGCGGATTCTGGTCATCGATGGGGATCTGGCCACCGATCTTGACGCAGACCGGGCCCGTGCGGCGGGAGCCGAGGCGGTCCAAATCAACACCGGCGGAGAATGCCACCTGGATGCAAACATGGTTGCCCTGGCTCTCCAGAGGTTTGACTTGGCACATTTCGATCTTCTGATCATTGAGAATGTCGGCAATCTGATTTGTCCTGTGGCCTTTGCTCTGGGGTCGCACAAGAACATCCTGATTGCATCAGTCCCTGAGGGCGACGACAAGCCTTACAAATACCCGGGCACGTACCGCGGGGTGGACGTGCTGGTGATCAACAAAGTGGACCTCTTGCCTTACGTACCCTTTCAGATGGATCGGTTCCAGAAAGGCGTTGAGCTGCTCAATCCGGGGGTGGTCACTTTCCCGCTCTCTTGTCGAACGGGGGAGGGCATCAGCGCCTGGACGGACTGGTTGCTCGAGCAAATACCGGAACGAAGGCCTGTGAATGGGTGAGGACGCCGGGGTGCAGGGCGCAAGCATCCGCGTGGGCGGAGTCGTCCAGGGGGTCGGTTTTCGACCCTTCGTCTATGCCCTGGCCAAGCGCTTGCAGCTCGCCGGCTGGGTGCGCAACACCTCTGCGGGGGTGGAAATCGAAATCGACGGCTCGGCCAGCCGACTGGAGGATTTTGTCCGCGACCTTCGCTTGCTTGCTCCCCCTCTGGCGCGAATTGACGACCTGCGGGTGGACCCGCGGCCGGCCAACGGCTACAAGGAATTCGCCATTCTGGCTTCGGAGCGGATCCCACAGGCATTCCAGCCTGTGTCCCCGGATGTAGGCCTGTGTCCGGATTGTCTGAGCGAATTGTTTGATGCTCAGAATCGCCGCTACCGGTACCCGTTCATCAATTGCACCAACTGCGGACCTCGGTTCACGATCATCGAGGATGTCCCCTACGATCGTCCCAACACGACCATGGCACCGTTCGCAATGTGCCCGGAATGCGCCGCCGAGTACGAAGATCCAGGCGACCGGCGTTTTCACGCCCAGCCCATTGCCTGCCCGACCTGTGGGCCGCATATCTGGTTGGAAGAGAAAGGTCAGCTCGTAGCGCAGAGAGAGCAGGCGTTGCAAATGGCGCGCACTTACCTGGCTGAGGGCAGGATCCTGGCGATCCGCGGTCTGGGGGGATTCCATCTGGCCTGCGATGCAACCCGTTCCGAACCGGTCGCAGAGCTCCGGCGCCGGAAGCTGCGCGTCGACAAGCCCTTTGCCCTGATGGTCTGGAATTTGGCCGCAGCTCAGTCGATCAGTGATATCGGCCCGCAGGAGGCGGGCTGGATTCAGGGACAGGAGCGGCCGATTCTGCTCTTGCCGCGGAAGGAGGGGGCCTCCATAGCCCGCGAGGTGGCTCCTGGGCAAAGAACTCTCGGCGTCATGCTGCCGTACACGCCGTTGCACTATCTCCTTCTTGAGCCGGCGGAGAAATACCCGCCTGCTTTGGTCATGACCAGCGGAAATCTGAGCGAGGAGCCCATCGCCATCAACCTCGAAGAGGCCCGGCAGCGGCTTGCCGGGGTGGCCGATGCCTTCTTGATGCACGACCGGGGAATTCGCACGCGTTGTGACGACTCGGTCGTCCGTGCATTCCCGGGCTGGCGTCCTGCCGGCGGCTCTCAGGATGGACAGTCCGTCCTCCTTCCGCTTCGCCGCTCGAGAGGCTTCGCTCCCTTCCCCGTCAAGCTGCCTTGGGATTCCCCGACCGTGCTCGCTGTGGGTGGCGAGCTCAAGAACACTTTCTGCCTGACTCGTGCAGACTATGCCTTCATGAGCCAGCATATCGGCGATCTTGAAAACTACGAAACACTTCGCTCCTTCGCCGCGGGGATCGAGCATTATGAGCGCCTTTTTCACGTGCAGCCCACGGCCATGGCCTGCGACCTCCACCCGGATTACCTCGCCACCCGGTATGCGGAGGAGCGCGCGGCACGGGAAAGTCTCCCGCTGGCGCGCGTGCAGCATCACCATGCCCACATTGCCGCCTGCATGGCTGAGCACGGTGAAGAGGGGAGCCGCCCTCTGATCGGGGTCGCTTTTGACGGCACGGGTTATGGCCTCGATGGGACCATTTGGGGTGGGGAGTTCCTGATCGCCGATTATGAGGGATTCGAGCGGGCCCTTTACCTGGAGCCAATCCCTCTGCTTGGCGGTGACGCGGCCGTCCGGGAACCCTACCGTCTGGCGCTCGCTTGGTTGTGGCGCTCTGGGCAGGAATGGAGCCCCGACCTTGCCCCGGTGCAGCACGTGGCTGTGGAACGAAGGAGAGCCCTCAGGCAAGTCCTTGAGGCAACCGGAGTCCCCAGACCGGATGGCCTGAACGCGCCTCTCACTTCCAGCATGGGCCGCCTGTTTGATGCATTTGCCTCCCTGGTCGGGGTGCGGCAGGTCGTGAACTACGAGGCGCAGGCGGCGATGGAACTGGAAGCGCTTTGTGACCCGGACGAGCAAGGATTCTATCCCTTCGAGTACCATGGTCAGATCATCACCCCGCTTCCGCTCTTCGGCCAGGCCGTTGAGGATGTTCGGTCCGGCACAAAGCCGGGGAGGATGGCAAGTCGCTTTCACAACGGCGTGGCACGGATGGTCACGGATGTGTGCGAGCGCCTATCGCAGGAACGGGGGATAGGCAAGGTGGCTCTCAGCGGGGGGGTCTGGCAGAACCAATTCTTGTTGACACGGACGGTGGAGCTTCTGGAGGCGCGAGGGCTCGAGGTGCTGCTGCATAAGAAGGTACCGAGCAATGATGGGGGAATCGCTTTGGGTCAGGCAGCTATCGCCGTTCATCGGCTGCTTGGATACGGCAGGAACGTGGCCGCATAGGGAATACGAGGGTTGGCACGCTGGTTCGTCCGGTGGTATCAAGCCGGGGCGGAGGTTCGGAGTTGGACCGCGACAGGGAGGTGAGCTGTGTGTTTGGCAGTTCCCGGAAAAATCCTTGAGATCCATCAGGCCAATGGGGTTGACATGGCCAAGGTTGACTTCGAAGGGGTGCAGCGGGAAGCTTGTTTGATGTACCTTCCCGAAGCCAAGGTAGGAGATTACATTCTCGTGCACGTAGGATTTGCGATGAGCCTGCTCAGCGAAGAGGAAGCTCTGGCCTCTCTGGATCTCCTCAGGCAAGTCGCTGATGCGGAGCCGGAGAACAGCACGCCCGGGGGCGAGGCCCTTTCATGAAATACGTGACCGAGTTCCGTGATGGGCAGCTGGCGCAGGGCCTCGCGAAGGAAATCCGTCGGCAGGTCACACGGCCCTGGGTCCTGATGGAGATCTGCGGGGGGCAGACCCACGCGATTGTTCGCTACGGGATTGATCAGATCCTCCCGCCAGAAGTTGAGTTGGTCCACGGTCCAGGCTGTCCCGTGTGTGTTACGTCGGTGGAACTCATCGACAAGGCGATTGCCATTGCTTCGTTTCCGGATGTGATTCTCTGCTCCTATGGGGACATGCTCCGCGTTCCGGGGTCTGAGCGCGACCTCTTCTCTGTACGCGCGGCAGGCGGTGATGTCCGTGTGGTGTATTCTCCTTTGGACGCGCTGAAGATCGCCGAGCAGAATCCGAGCAAGCAAGTGGTCTTCTTTGCGGTTGGCTTCGAGACAACGGCTCCGGCCAATGTGGCCAGTGTCGTCCAGGCGCGGGCTCAGGGAATTGGGAACTACTCGGTGCTGGTATCGCACTTCTGCGTGCCCCCTGCGATCGAGGCCATCCTCAGTTCGCCCGACAATCGCGTTCAAGGCTTCCTGGCGGCCGGCCATGTCTGCGCCGTCATGGGCTATTGGCAGTATCCGCCGCTGGCGTCGCGCTTTGGAGTTCCCATTGTCGTGACCGGGTTCGAGCCGGTGGACCTTCTTCAAGGGATCCTGGCCGCGGTGAAGCTGTTGGAGCAGGGGAGAGCTGAGGTGCAAAATGCCTACAGCCGCGTCGTGACCCGCGAGGGGAACCGTGCGGCTCAAGCCGTGATCCGCGAGGTGTTCATGCCTTGCGACCGCAAGTGGCGCGGCGTCGGCATGATCCCGCTGAGCGGCTGGTGCCTTCGGCCGGAATACTACGAATTCGATGCCGAACGTCGTTTCCCGGTCGCATTGATCCAGCCGCGCGAATCGCCCCTGTGTATTGCCGGGGAAATCCTGCGCGGCCTGAAGAAACCGGAACAATGTTCTGCGTTCGGCGTCACGTGTACGCCCGAAAATCCTCTGGGGGCGCCCATGGTTTCCTCCGAGGGCGCCTGTGCGGCGTACTTCCGCTATCGCCCCCAGGTGAGGTCGGAGGTCAATGCCCAGTCTCTTTGACCTCCTCGCGCCAATCTATGATCGAATCGTGGGGCCCCCCGAGGTCGGCCCCCTTCGAGAGCTCCTGAGGCTCCCGGCCGCAGGGATGGTCCTTGAGGCGGGCGGAGGAACGGGGCGCAAGGCTTCGCTTCTCCAAGGCCAAGCCGGGCAGGTTGTAGTTGCCGATCTTTCATTTGCCATGTTGCGGACGGCGCAGCAGCGGGGAGGACTCGGCCTGGTGCAATGCCGTGCCGAGAGGCTCCCCTTCGCTGCCGGGTGTTTCGTGAGGGTCCTGATAGCGGATGCACTGCATCATTTTCGGAGTCAAATGGACGCATTGGGTGAGGCTCTGCGTGTTCTCCAGCCGGGGGGTCGATTGCTCATTGAGGAACCCGATACCCGCCAGGTCGCGGGCAAGGTGGTTGCGCTGGCGGAGAGGTTCCTGCTGATGCACAGCCGGTTTCTTTCTGTCGAAGACCTCACGGCCTGGATCGCCCGGCAGGGTCTGCGGTTCGTGGTCGACCGAGATCGGAGAATCTCGGTTCGGATCGCGGTGGACAAGTGAGGGACTCTCGCGGCATGGATGGCGCTTATTGCCCTCTACCCATAGCCCAGAGAAGGCAGATCGTCATGGGGCATGGAAGCGGCGGCAAGATGACCCACGATCTGATCGCTCAGGCGTTCTTGCCCGCGTTTGACAACCCGGCGTTGAGGGCTGGAGACGATGGCGCGGTCATCGATCTGGGGGTTGCTGAGCGCTTGGCGATCAGTACCGACTCCCATGTGGTTTGGCCGCTTTTCTTTCCCGGAGGGGACATCGGTCGCCTAGCCGTGTGCGGGACGGTGAATGATGTGGCGATGATGGGGGCCGACCCACGCTACCTGACGGCGGGGTTTGTGCTCGAGGAAGGCTTGAGCTTTGAGGTATTGGAAAAGGTCATCGATTCGATGCGGCTGGCGTCCGCCGAGGCCGGGATTCAGATAGTGGCCGGGGACACCAAGGTCGTTCAGAAAGGGAAGGGGGACGGGCTGTACATTAACACTACCGGGGTAGGGGTCCTTCCGGCGGGGCGGGAATTGAGCGGCCGCAATGCCAGGGCCGGGGACGTCGTTATCCTTTCCGGTCCCGTGGGCGACCACGGCATCGCCGTTCTTTGCGCGCGCGGCGAGCTTGGCTTGCAATCTGAGGTAAGGAGTGATGTCGCACCTCTCAACTCCCTCACGAAAGCGATGCTCGACACAGGCGCCGAGATTCATGTCCTGCGCGATCCGACCCGAGGCGGTCTGGCGACGACTCTCAACGAAATTGCCGTTCAGTCCCAGATCGGCATCAAGATCCGTGAAGCTGCGGTGCCGGTTCGGCCCGCGGTGGCGGCCGCGTGCGAACTGCTCGGATTTGACCCGCTCTACGTCGCCAATGAGGGCAAGCTGATCGGGCTGGTGGCGGCAAAAGATGCCCAGACCGTGCTGGCCGCCATGCGCCAGACGCGCTACGGTGCGGAAGCTGTGGTGATCGGGGAAGTGGTTCGAGAGCCAATTGCCCGGGTATTGATGGAAACGTCGATTGGCAGCCATCGGATCCTCGATGTGTTGAGCGGGGAAATGCTTCCTCGGATTTGCTGATCGTGGTCTATGCCCTCGCGGCGGAAGCAGTGAAGGCTGAGGGCTCGTACAGAAGCGGGCCCTCGGGTTTTTCTGGGCGAGGGAGAGGCGAGAATATCCTCCGGAGGCATCGCAATCTTCCGCCCGGTCCGGGACCGTTGAGATCAGGCCGGGTTTGGATCCCCGTTGCGCTGACGGTGGCACCGTCTGAGGGTCCTCGCCCTCTTGCGGCCGGGGCAAGAATCCCTCCCGGCTCATGGCTGCACTCCCTTCCGCGCCCATGCTGCACCTGAGGAGAATGCTATACTGGCCCCGTGAGCATCCAAGCTCCTTTCTTTCGATTCGTCCTACGCATTGCCCCTAGAGGCGAAGTCTCTGAGCGGACTCTGGCCGAGCGACGAAAGGAGGCCTCTTTCGGAGCTGGGCTGATTCGACCTCCGCGCGGAATGGTGATTACCCCTGAGCCGGCTGCCGGGGTTGAGGCCTGGTGGATCACATCCCCACAGGAGGAGACCGACCGAGTCCTCTTGTACTTTCACGGTGGCGGTTGGGTCTTTGGCTGGATGGGGTTCTATGATTCCTTCGTCGCTCGGCTCGCGCAGGCTGCCAAAGCGCGGGCAATCGGTGTTGACTATCGGTTGGCTCCCGAGCACCCATACCCCGCGGCGCTGGAGGACTGCCTGGGCGCCTACCGTTTCCTGATGGATCGAGGCACGCCTCCCGGGAAAATCGTGCTAATCGGAGATTCCGCGGGCGGCAACCTGACTCTCGCGACGCTTCTTGCCCTCAAAGGCGCCGGCCTTCCTCTCCCTGCCGCCGGTGTCTGCCTTTGCGCCGTCACCGATCTTGCCGCAGAGCGGTCCGCCTCAGCCCCGAATGTGAAGAAGGACGTTGTCCTGGATCCTCCCTCAATGGGTTTCTTCCATGATTCTTATCTGGCCGGGCGGGATCCTCACGATCCGCTGATCTCCCCGATATATGGCGACCTGGCCGGTCTTCCCCCCCTTTTGATCCAGGCCGGGGGGGACGAAATCCTGCTAGAGGACTCCCAAAGGCTCGCTGCCAAAGCGGCTCAGGCCGGAGTGGATGCAACGCTTCATGTCTACCCGGGCATGTGGCACGTGTGGCAAGTATTCGCCCCCTATTTGCCCGAAGCCAGGCAAGCAGTCGAAGAAATCGGTCTATTCATTCAATCCCGCACCTGAGTGAACCGCCGAATACCTTCCCGTTTCACCAACGACCTGGGAGAAACAGCAAGGCCTCCAGGCTCATCGTGGGGTGGGAATGACAAAGGTCCGCCATATTCGGTCCTTGGCGGCGAATGTGATCGCGGTTCACGCCTGGCGTGTCCTCCAGGTCCTCCAAGGCCCGATCGGTACTATGGGGGTGAGACGGACTGCCATTACCGAGCGACCTGCAAGCAGCCAATCCCTTGGGCGGCAGTCTTCAGGAAATCCGGCATGGTCGAGTCGTTTTCCTGAGCGCACTGGCGCAAGTGGACTTGCTTGATGAGGCCGAGAAGGCTCGCTGTCGCCGCCTTTACGGCTCGGAGGGGACCCGGGGTCTCAGGCAGGGGCCGTGAGCCCAGCCCGAGGATGCGTTCAGGAGGCCCACCGCCTGGGTATCGATTTCAGCCCAGGCAGGCCTATCCAGGCCTTCAGCGAAGGGGCCTGTTGCCTGACGGTTCCCTCGACGGGCCTATCGGCTAATCACTGGCAACAGTCCTTCTCCAAGGCCGCATGTGGCATGGTTCCCAAAGGGGTAGCCGGGGCTTCGAGATCCATGCGCGGGGTTCAACCTCAGTCGGCCCACTGGCATTTCAACAGCCAGGACGATGTCGCTTCTCGGCCAGGCCTGGCCCTACATCCGAAGCCCCGTTGAGCCGGTCCCGGAGATGTGATGGCTGTTAATCCCAGCCAGGCTCCGAAGGTGATTGCGCTTCGGTTTCTTGGGCAATACAATTAGGCTTCGCCGAAACGAAAGGATCCAGAGATTCCGCCCCTAAGGCTGTCCAGGCTGGCAACAGAGCTGACCGAACCAGTGTCCTCAGGGGAGGGTGAAATCGTCAGCAGACCTCGCCTCCGCAGGGGGTCGAAGCAGGAGCGCCGAGGTTTGTTGGCGAAGGCGCCTGATAGACCGTGCGCTAGCGGGCCGAGGATCCAGCAGTTGGGCGTGTTGAGCCGACTGCGACCAGGATACATCCCAAGGAGGGTAAGAGCATGCCCCGCATTCTTGCCAATGGCGTCCAGCTGTACTACGAGGAGAAGGGCGCGGGCCAAGCCCTGCTTTTCATCAACGGGCTGGGCTCGAGCACAAGGGACTGGGAATTTCAAGTTCCGGAGTTTTCGCGTTCCCATCGAGTCATCACCTTTGACCTGCGTGGCCAGGGGCAGTCGGACAAGCCGCGAGGTCCCTACAGCATGTCCATGTTTTCCGCGGACACCTCTGCCCTCATAAAAGCCCTTGGCCTCAAATCGGCATCCGTGGTGGGCCTTTCGCTGGGGGGCGGCATTGTGCTTCAACTTGCGCTTGACTCTCCTGAACTGGTCAAGACCCTGGTGGTAGTCAACAGCGGCCCAGCCATGGTGGGCCCCACCGCCGATGCCAAGAAGGAAATTGAGACCCGCATCGGGATTGTGAAACAAAGGGGCATGCGTGCAATGGGCGAGGCGCTCGGCGGGCAACTGTTTCCCAAGCCGGAACAGGAGGCCCTGCGAAAAACCTTTGTCGAACGTTGGGCCGAGAACGATCCCCAGGCGTACATCGAGACCCTGCTGGCCATGCAGGACTGGAATGTCACGAGCCGGCTTGGGTCGATTCGATGCCCAGCGCTGATCATCTCCGCAGATCAGGACTATTCTCCGGTTGCCGCGAAGGAAGCCTATGTCAAGTTGATGCCCAAGGCGGAGCTTGTGATCATCGCGGACGCTCATCACGCCACGCCGCTCGACCAGCCAATAAAGTTCAACGCTGCTTTGGGGGCATTCCTGGGTAAGTACCCGTGAGTGAGGCGGGTACAGGTGATCCACTTCAAGAAGAGTTTCTCCCCGGTGCTTTGGCTTGCCCGCAGATCCGGCTCCCTGACAAAACTCCGAGGGAAAGCTGGAGGCAGCTGAGGAACTCCTGGTCCTGTCCCTGCGCCCCCGAGCTGGTCAGGACTGCGGCTGCTCATGCAAGTCCAAGGCAATCAATCCGGACGAAGGGATTTCCTCCCTCAAAACGGTCTTTCCAGGAAACCTTCGCGAGTCGGCAGCGGAGGGAGATAGTCAGGTTCCGGGCCGGGCGGCTTTCTTCGGTCCGGGGTCAGCCCCTCCCGAGTACAATCGGGTGACCTGAATGCGGTATTCCTTGAAAACGGGAGGCAAAGCGATGACCAGGCCTGGAAGCGCTCCAGCCGCGGAACCAGGCCATCGAGGTTCCGGCGCACCCCTCTCGATTTTTCCCGAGGCGCGGCGAGCGGCCGACGGGACCGTATCGGGCAGGGAGGGGCGGGAACCACTCTGCCTAACGTTTAGCTCCAGCCGCAACAACCTGAAGGGAAACTCGAGGTACAGCGAATGGTAAAAGCGCCTGATGAAATGCGCATCGTGATTGTCAAGAACGGACCCTACCTGGTGCAGGGCGGGGTGCCATTGGTCCGCAAGACCCAGATCGTTTCCGAGTATGGTGAACCCTTGACTTGGAGGAAGGAAGGCCCGATCGAAACGCCCGGGGACGAGTACTGCCTTTGCCGTTGCGGACGGTCCGGGCACAAGCCATTCTGTGATGGAACCCATGCCCAGGTCGACTTTGAAGGAACCGAGACCGCGGATGCGCGAGGGACGGCAGACCGACAGGTATCTCTGCAGGACGGCCCAAGGTTGGTGGTGAAGAAGGATACGACCCTCTGCATGGATTCGGGCTTTTGCAGAATGCGCCTGACGACTCTGGAGAAATCCCTGGCGAACAGCGATGACACGCGGGCCCGCCTGCTGGCCATGTCCATGGTCGAACGATGTCCATCAGGTTCGCTGACCTACGCGGTCGGGGAGAACCGGGCGACTATTGAGCCCGATCTGCCCGCTGAGATCTCCGACACCACCGAGATCACCGCCGCCGGGCCCATCGCTGGTCCGCTTTGGGTGACGGGGGGAATTCGGGTTGAGCGATCCGATGCTCAACCGTTTGAAACACGCAACCGCGTGACGCTGTGCAATTGCGGCCATTCCTCCAAGCGGCCGCTCTGTGACGGAACGCACCGGCGGGAGGCCGAGCGTTTGGGGAGGCGGCGTCCTGTGGAATCGAAAAAGGCGGAGAGCTCCGGGAGATGAGGGACCCCATTGGCCGGGGCATCACGGCACCGCAGGGATCGATCACCCGGGCCAGTTTTCACTGGAGAAGGATGGAAGGGGACCGGAGATCGGATGGTGGTCTCCTGACGGGGGGCGGAAGAAAGGTCGGTGTAGGGCATTCATCCGCCTTGTTGGAATCGCTTGGCCGGACCTCCTGACTCTGTGCCCGTCGCGTGAGGTCCTCCTTCATCTGTTATTCTGCAAACGTCGATGTCGAATCCCTCTTCTCGTCCATCGAGGCATGCCCCAGAGACTGACGGGCACTGCGGCCTGTGCTGTAGCAGATCACGCGGGCGGAGTCGGCAAGGGCTCACAATGCTGAGGGCCTGCCCGATCTTCATGTCTTGGCAAGGGGTTATCTGACATACGCTGAACATGAAAAGCTCAAGGCCGCCCAGGGCAGGAATCCTTCCTGAGAAGGGCCCGCCAGCTGCTCTCCAGTCTTCTTGCGCAAGGGCTCCACTTCGCATCGCCGATTCGCCCCACGGCGGCCACACTGCCCCCTGGTTGCGGTAGGCGAATCGAGCCCTCCACCAGGTTGATTAGTCTGCCCTCCTCAGCGAATATCACACTGCATTGGCTGCCGCGTTGCCATCGCGTTGAGCTTTGCCTCACCTCGCGTCCACTGCGCAGAACGGTCATAACCTGTGAGATCGCCCAGTCCGCGTCCGCATGGCTGATCATGACCCAGCCGGATAGTCCCTTTTCCTACATGTTCCTCTCAGGGAAGGCTGGACACGGATCTCAAGAGCGTCGCGGCGAAGGGTCGAAGCCTACCGAGCTGTTCGGCGCTTCCGCACGAGGAGATCGACTTATGCGGCCAGAAGGGCCTGGGCGACGCGGTGCTGGCGGCAGGGGAGGGGCAAACCGACGCGTCTCATTCTGTTGCGTGCGGGCCTAGGTCGGATCAACGCGATGGGGATGTCTCTTGATCGGTCTCGATCGCGCAGTCCAAATCGCACCGTCCGCATGGACATCCCACGGAAGGTGAGCTCTCCGGTCACTGGGTGCTGAAGCCCCTGCTCCTTGCGGGCCAGGCTGCTGTGGCCCCATGTAGAAGAGGCCACCCAATCCGGGCGGCCTCTGTGGCAGGGCAGGTGCGGTATGCGGTCGGCCAGCCGGCGAGGGCGGGATGCGAATCCTGTTCGGGGCCCAGGAACATTGCGCTGCAAGAAACTCAAATCAAAGTGGCGAGGGTGGGGCTTGAACCCACAACCAAGGGCTTATGAATCCCCTGCTCTGCCATTGAGCTACCTCGCCTCGGGAGACAGGCGTATTCTATCTTTTGGAGCACGGAGGGTCAAGAAGCCGGAATGCCACGCGGCAACGATGGCCGCCCCCTTCATAGCTCTCCGAGGGAAAGGCGATCGGCGGAGAGCAAGGTCACTCCATAGCCGGTTCCGCTTCCCAGGCCGGAGGGAGCCAGCTCGGATCCACGAAACGCGAATCCGGTAAGGCTCTTCTCCTCCTACGAGGATCTGATTTCATTGACCGCGCCTCACGTGATTAAGCATTCCAATCCTTACGTCCGGACCGGTTATTGCGGCGTTCCATGCTACCGAAATCTCGGTGGCAACGATGAGTAGGACGGCGAGGCGCAAGATACCGTTGTCTCGTCTCCACAGGAATGGCCTGAGGCAATCGCGCCCCCCGGTAGGAGCCGCCGCGAATCACCATCGGCGGAAGGGCAAGGGCTGCATGGCTTTGTGTTCAGGCCAGGACAAGAGCCTGCGGTTTGTCCTGAGGCGCAGTGCTTGGGCACAATTGCCTCCTTGCGTGGTCCTTTGGCCTGCGCCTTGCAAGGTCCTGACATCCTATGAGCGTTTCTCAGAAGCCAACCCCGGGGCGGTATTGCAGGTGCGGCGCCCAAATCTCAAAGCAGAGCGGTTCTCTGCCATGGAAGCAGACAAGAACACGTCTTCTCGTTCCGATAGTGATCTCGAGCTCCGGGCCCCTGACGACCCCGCATCAAGGCGGCTTGACCTCCATTGTGCGCAATCCCGGGAGCACTTTCCCTTGCAACACCGTTGTCATCTCCCGAAACTCAGAGGTCCCAGGACTCGTGTCCTGGAAAGTTGCGTCGGGGTGAAAGAGCGTCGTTTGAATTCTGGCAATTTGTCCCAGGGAGATAGTTAGGCGGGAACCTCCACTCGGGCAGATCCTCTTGGAGGATCCGGCGGGCGACTTGCGATAGTGTGTCTGTCCTCGAAGCAAGAAACTGTGGACCCGCCGCGCTCTCCTCCTCTAGAGCGCTTGATCTTCTTCTCCCACAATTCGGCGAGGAAGGCCAAGACCCATCGCGTGGGAAGAGCGGGAAGCGTCGGCCAGAGCCGGTCCTGCCATTTCCCTGCCGGCGAAATCAGAGGACCTCGCCCATCGCGGAGTGCGCGGCGGACGGGGTCCAGGATAACTCAGTTTGTTCCCAGGCCTTTTGAGGACTCTGCTCTAGGCGTGTTTCTTCAGCCAGGTTTCCACATCGGCAAATACCTTCTCGCGCTGAATATCATTGTGCGGCTCGTGGTAGCTGCCTTCATAAATATGCAGCTCTTTGTCCGCGATGGGCAGGGCATCGAAGAAGAACTGGCTCCCGTGGGAGGACACGATTCGATCTCCACCGCCGTGCAATATGATCACGGGAACGCGCCATTCCTGCAAGTGCGCCTTGATCCAAGCGATGGTGTTCAGCGACTCCGTGCCCCAGCGAGGGGTTGTCTTTCCGTGGACCAGTGGATCCTCTTGGTAGGCCTTCACCACCGCCGGATCACGTGAAATGGCCCCGACCTCCAGCCCCGAGGTCAGGCTAAAGGTCGGCCAGACCCGTGAAAGAACCTTGGCCACGGCCACCAGCCCAGGGCTTGCCACCCCTACTGGTTCGAGTGCCGAACCACTGATCACGACTCCTCGCAGGCCCTCCGGATAATGCAGTACGTAGTCCATCGAGATCAGTGACCCCATACTATGTCCCCACTGGAAGAGTCTCGCCTTGGGCTCTCGCATCTTAACCAGTTCCATGAAGGCGTGCGTATCTTCCCGGTACTCGGCCCAGGAATTGATGTGGCCGCGCTGGCCCGGGGAGCGCCCGTGTCCGCGCAGGTCGAATCCATAGACCGCGTAGCCACGTGGCACAAAGTGCTTGACGACGTTCCCATAGCGGCCGCTATGCTCGCCAACCCCATGCACCAGGCATAGGGCGTCCCCTACGGAGCCGTCGGGGGCCCAGCTCTGGTAGTAGAGGTCAACTCCACCCTTGCCCGTGAACGAACCTTCTGTGTGCTTCATTCGGGGGTCCTCCTGACAGGGCTTGGATGCACGCACCCAAAGGGAAAACGTCTATCGTTGCGAAACCCGGGGTTGCTTTGTCTTGCCCTTGGCTCCCGCGGGCACCGCCCTCCTGCTGGGGGATTCCCCCCTTGCGGGCACGGGAACAAGGCCGTCCGTCCGCCCGAAGGCCGCCGCCGGCGTTCCAAGTGGCGGCCCCGGCGTCGCCTGAGGAGATGCCACGAGACGCCTGACGATGCCAGAGGCTGAGACAACAGCCGGTCGAGCCCAACTCCTATCGGCCTGCTCCCTGTTGCAGACAAACGGGCAGGATGGCGGAGATATGATTCCGGGTACCCAGAATTGCGGAGGTTCCGCCCGCCGAACCGCTGGGGATTTCCGAGAGCTGAGTTCCAACGGTAGCGTTGCACGGCGTCTCTCCGGTCATTGGTTGCGTGAGTCCAGACTGATACTCGGCGTACCGGCAAGATAGGTGCGTACCGCACGCCCAGGGTCACCCTGTCCGGTCGTTGGACTCCTCGCCACTTGTGTGCGAGCTAGGCTCGGACCTCTCTGGGCCAGCGCTCCGCAAGCCAGCCGCCCAGCGCGCCTGCCAATCCCGAGCAGGGGATGGCCAAAATGAGAATCAGGCTGGGTCCCAGTACGTAGACGAAGTCAACGATCCCAAGAACCAGCCCAAGCGCCAGCCCATAGCGTACGCGGTCGTTTCCTGCCAGGCGTCCGCTGACGTAGCCGCCGGCGACGTAGGAAAGCAAAGTCACGATGACCAGAGTAACCAGCTTGTAGATGCTACTTCGGCTGAGGGGCAGAAGCCAAGCCAAACCGAGGAGCAGGCCGAGGGCGATCAAGGCCGCCAAGCAGCCCACGCCAAACGACACAACTGTGGATCCTCGGCGCGTGACGGGTTGCATCCGAAAGCCTCCGCACGAAGCAAATTCTCAGGAGTTCAGGCCGGATCGAGGTGTACGCAAAAACCTTGCGGAAGCCTTGCTATCCAAGACGCCCCGATTCTACATTTTCGCAGGGATCAGGGCAACTTGCAAAAAGGGAACGAATCAGGGGCCGTCGCCGGAGCCCAGCGGTCGGCTTCACGAGAATCCAGTGAGTTTTCTAGAAGAAACTCGGGCTGGCCCTGGGCCGTCAGGCGGGCTGGACTAGAATCAGACCATTGCGTGGATATACTTCGCCGTGGAGCGGGAGAGGCCGGAACGTAGTCTCTCGGCGGTCGAACCCGTGCAGGCCAAGAAAACGGAATCACCAGGGAGAGGGGCTAGCATGGCAGACATACGAGCAAGAGTGATTGATTTCAAGAGCGATTCCCACACCACGCATGGCTACCTTGCCGAGCCGGTCGATGAGAGGGACCATCCGGGCCTGGTGATCATCCAGGAATGGTGGGGCCTCGTGCCCCACATCAAGGATGTTGCCGAGCGCCTGGGGCGCGAGGGATTTATTGTCCTCGCTCCGGATCTGTACTATGGGAAGTCCTCCGAGGAACCGGATGAGGCGCGCAAGCTCGCAATGAGCCTGGATCGAGATCGCGCCGTAGCAGAAATTGACGCGGCTGCGCAATTCTTGAATGGGATGCCGCGCGTTCGGCCGAAGAAGATCGGGGTGGTAGGCTGGTGCATGGGCGGGGGCCTCGCCCTCTCCACGGCGGCCCGCTCGCCCCTGGTTGGAGCGACCGTGGCCTTCTATGGTCGGCCCCTATCCGAGGAGGACACAGCCCGAATCGCCTCGCCCGTGCTTGGTCTCTATGCGGAGAAAGATCACGGAATCCCGACAACGGCCGTGCGGGATTTTGAAGCCGCCCTGCAGAAGGCCCGTGTCCCCCATGAGATACACATCTATCCGGGAGCCGCTCATGCCTTCTTCAACGACGCTCGTCCGGAGGCCTATAACCGCAGTGCCGCCGAAGATGCCTGGACCCGAACTCTTTCCTGGCTTCGGGCCTACTTGGTGTGAAGGGGAGGGCGCCGGATGTGTCGGGGAACTTGCCCTTGATATCTCGCCAAGGAGAAGCTTGATCCTTGCTCTCAGGGATCTCCATGCACTCGAGGGATCCTTGAGACCCTCTTGTAAGAGTTCCTACAGGAGTCTCACTGCCAATCCGATGATCCCTGGCCCGCCGTGTACGGCAAGCGACTCGGCCATGTCGGCCGTAATGGCCTCCTTGACATTAAAGCGGGATTTGGCGCGCGCCAGCAGGTCGTCTGCTTCCGCTGGGACCATGGCGTGGAACACAGCCAGATGCACCGGGTTGTCGCGCCCTACGGCCTCCTCGGCCAGGCTCACCAGCCGCAGGATGGCTTTTGCCCTCGTGCGAACGTTCTCGACGGCATCGAGGGTTCCGTCCTTCACTGCAATGATCGGATTGACGTTCAGCAGGGACGCGATTGCTCCTTGCAACTTCCCTACCCGGCCGCTCATCTGCAGGTACTTGAGGGTGGAGGGGGTCAGCCACATGAAGGTTCCGGCCCGGATGGCCTCTAGCTTCCGCAGGATCGCGGACCGGCTTTCCCCAGCCTCGGCCATGCGAACTGCCTCGAGGATCTGCATCCCCGTGCCCAGGGAAATGCTCGCCGAATCGAATACCTCCACGTCGGCCCCCGGGACGAGGGACTTCGCCAAGATGGCCGACTGGTACGTTCCGCTGTGCTTGGCTGTGATCGTTACAACCAGAACGGGGATGGCTTCGCTGGCGGCCTCCTGATAGTATCGAGAGAACCAACCCGGAGAAGGCTGCGAAGTGGTCGGAATGATCCCGAGTTCTTCGATCTTCCGATAGAAAGTGTCCCGGTCGATATTGAGTCCCTCGTCGAAAGCCTCGTTGCCAAATTGGATGCTGATCGGGGCGACCCGGATACCGTGAAGCTTGAGGTATTCTGGGGGAAGACTGCAGGTGCTGTCGGTGATGATTCGCAGCATGCTCAAGGCCTCCACTCTCCCGCGATAATTGCCGCTGCACACCGGAGCTGGGCCGTACCAGTTCTGGCGAGTACCACCGCAGGGCAAGCGATCTTAACGATTCTCAGGAGACAAGTCCCTCAACCGGTGGCAGGAACGCTCTTCTGAAGAGAGGACCACCTGGTGTGCCGCCCCGCGCGTTGCGATTTGAACAGCGCATATTCTAGGCTTTATCTGGAATCGCGCTCAAGGCCGGACCATCTGCTTCTCGTGGGTACCCAGAGCAGAGAGGTTAATTGGCCGGCAGAGACGGCTCCTCGATAAGATAGGAAGGATACGGGATTTGGTTTGCGGCCAATTCCAATTCGGAAAACGAAGTGGGCGCCGAGCGGGCTGGGCGGAACGAGCTTTGCCCATGGGCTCCCCATACGTTCACGTCCCGGTGTGCTGCTCGAAAAGTGCCGCAGCGAGGGAGTTGTTTTCTCTGCCGCATCGTGCGGTTGATGCAGGACGACCTCGCGGCGAAGGTTGCGGCTTGACCTGAAACACATGCCTCCACGCCCGCAAATGAGAAACCCGCGCAACACGCCATGGCATTCAGGTAAAGATCACCAAAGACACAGCAGGCTGGAGCCGTCGGAGGCCGGGGGGGTATCCTGCGGGTCCCCGGAGCAAGTTTTCCCGCGCCTTCCCCTCCCGTCCCGAGGGGGGCATGTTTGGGTCGAGCTCCCGACTCAGGAATTGATTGAGTCAAGGCGGGTCGGCGAGGGCTACCATTCGTGCGGTCCCGCACCTCGGCCAAACCGCGTCTTCCAAGCAAAAGGCCGACAGTTCACCTGTCGGCCATTGTTGCCTTGCAAGGTAGGGCTCCGAGCTTGCCCCGTAACGGAGCCTGTGAAAATTGAGGATTTGCCGTCACATACCGTGGGCCAGCCGGGCGGCCTGGACCACGTTGTGCATAAGCATCGCGATGGTCATGGGGCCAACTCCCCCGGGCACCGGGGTAATTGCGCCGGCGACATCCATGGCGGCCTCGTAATCCACATCTCCGACCATCCGATGGCCGCTTTTCTTTGTGGGGTCGTCAATGCTGTTTTGACCGACATCGATGACGTAGGCACCGGGCTTGATCCAGCTGGCTTTGACATAGTTCGCTCTGCCGATGGCTGCGATCAGGATGTCGCCTTGGCGGACAACGTCCGCGATATTCTCAGTCTTGGAGTGACAGATCGTGACCGTCGCATTCGCGCGGACGAGCAGAAGCGCCGCAGGCATCCCGACGATGTTTGAGCGGCCGAGCACGACCGCCCGCTTGCCCTCAATCTTGCAGCCCGAGCGCTCCAACAAGACCATGCAACCCGCTGGGGTGCAGGGGACAAAAAGGGGATCCCGCCGTTTCATCGCCAGCCGGCCGATATTAATCGGGTGAAATCCGTCCACATCCTTCTCGATGCTGATGAGTGAGAGGGTCCGCTCCTCATCCAGTCCGGCGGGAAGCGGAAGCTGAACGAGGATTCCGTTGACCTTGGGGTCCGCGTTCAACTTCGACACCAGGGCGTCGAGTTCCTCCTGAGGTGTGGTGGCTGGGAGTTCGTGTCCGAAGGAGATAATCCCCAGATCTTCACAGGACTTGCGCTTGTTTTTCACGTACATGTGCGAGGCGGGGTTGTCGCCGACCAATACTGTTGCCAGGCCAGGGCGCGGCTTCCCGGCTGCAGCCATCTTGGCGACCTCCGCCGCTGCTTCGCTTCGGACCTGCTCGGCGATCACCTTGCCATCAATGATTTTGGCTGACACGTTGTCCTCCTGAATTTGTTAGTTTCCGCTCGTACGAAGTACGGGTCGGGGGATCCGTTTCTCTGCCGCACTCCTGTCACCATGACTTGGCTGGCCTAGGAAAGCAACTTCGCACCGGTATCCCCAGCCCGTCTCTCGATAAGCCACCCACCTAGGCTAGCACCCCCCTGAGCACTTTGGGGAGTGAGATTTGTCTCTCTCAAGCCGCCGGATATCAGCGAGAGCCTATTCCATTCTTCCCAAAGGGACGCGGCAGGCCCCCGGAAGGGCCCCGCAGGCCCTGTGCCAAGCGAGCCAACCGGGAAGGACCGACCCCCGAAGAGCGGCATCCGGCCTTGGAGGGCGAATTCCGGTTCCTTAAAGGGCGGCAGGTATCCCGTATCTACACCCGCTCCTCTGGCGGGGGAAGGGGCCTTTCCTGCCGGGCCACCGGGTTTTCCTGTGACTCTCCAATGTTCGCCATTGAGGCGTTCAACCACGGGTCCCCGGCGAGTTACGGGCGCCCAATTCAACTCACCCGTGGGCGGACCCCTTGTCTCAGACTTTCCCGAAGGAGGCTCTCAAGCATCAGATTGGTTTCTCGTGCGTGCCGCTCAGCATCGATAACCCAGTCCACAAGATCGCCGCCGGCAAGCATCAGCAGAGCCAGGGCTATCCCAGCGAAGAGTGCCTTGACGAGTGCAATTCCCGCGACGGGCAAGGGCTTGGCAAGGATGAGGGTAACGATCGCCGCAAGGACCGCGATGGCTGAGGCGGCAAGTGTGATCCACCCGAGAGCGACAAGCAGGATTCCGACCACACGAAGCATCGTGTAGGGCCGTTCACGATCGACACTCTCAAGCACTTGGTCGACCTCCCGCGGCCCCAAGTCATTGGGGGAACCCGAGGAGGCCGCCTCGGGAACCAGGGGGTTGCCGCACTGAGGGCAGAACCTGTTGTCGTCCGATTGAAGATTTCCACAATTCGGGCAGCGGATCGAACCGCCCGCGCTCGTTCTTGGTATGGCATTGTCTGGGTCCACTGGAAATCCTCCTCTTCATTCCGTGGCGGATTCGGGCCGGATCGCATTCAATGAATCCGCAAACCCGAAGGCATAGGGATTGACTATATGGTTTCGAGAGCCTGGGCAAAGGGGTCACCTCAATCGGAGGCCCGTCTGGGTATCGCCCTTGGGTCCGGTAGACGATCCTTGAGCGAAGGCAACCCAGGATTCGGTTGCCTCTGCCAGCCCGGAAAGAAATCCAGTTTGTTCTTCCTCCAAACCCCATGGATCGTTCGTCGGCGAGCCGTCCTGTAGCTCTCGCAGAAGAAGGCCTTTCCTGCGATGCAGTTCACTTCTTCTCTTCAGATGAGAAGAAACCCCTCCCACCGACCCTGAGGTTCCCCGAATTTCTCGTCCACTTGACAGGATCCGACGGGCGTGCCTAGGCTGGGTCCGTGTCCCATTCTCTGGATTGTGAACGAAAACAGCCGATGACGTCAATGGTCTCTATCCAGCGGATTCAGCCGACTCCAGAGCTTGGATTGCGAGGAAACGCGCCCCGAAGATCTCCTGGCACCCGCCCGAGTCATAAAAACATATCCTGCAATCAGGAAGCGTAGTCGCTCCTGAATCGGATTGCTCGTGGCCTGCGTTTCCTCGTACTGCCAGAAAATGAAAGCCCCGTCTGCATGACGCATCGTTGCCGAATACAGGGGGGCAGTCCACGCGGAATGCGGGTTTTCAGACGGGCCCCGGGACAACGCGAGCACAGGAGGATCAAGTACAGGCTCCGTCTGCTGGATGGCAGGCTACGAAGCCAGGAAGAGCAATGCTACACCACCTGTCGCCACAAGTGTTCCCGCCATCGCTTGCCAGCCGATGTGTTTGTGAAATAGAACTCGGTCGATCCCGACCATGAAGATGGGGGGCAACGCCATCAGGGTGCTGGCGATTCCCACGGGCGCCGACTGTATGGCGACGAGGGAAAGCCAAACTCCAAGGTACGGACCGGCCACGGCTCCTCCAAACAACGGTAGGACCGCATTAGGGTTTCCTGTGAGGCGGCTGATGGTAGAGCGCACCTGCTTCTGAACCAAGGCAAACAGCCACAGAACGACAGTGGCGGAAAGCATGCGGATCACCACTCCCGAGAGCGCTGGAAAGCCTGCGCTCAATCCCAATTTTGATAGGACCAGGCCGACCGCCTGACCCGCGGATGCCCCCCAGCCCCAGGAGAACGCCACGCAGGCGGTGGCGGTTCTCCTCTGCCGCTGAGGAGCTCCCGTTCGGCTCCAGAATCACCCAGGCCACTCCTCCCATGGTGACCAGGATGCCAATCGCCACGGATGGGGAAAGGGATTGCCCCAAGAAAATGGCGGCGAGGACGGCGCTGATCACAGGCGAGGTGCTCACCAACAGCATTGAAAGGCGCGGCCCGAGGTCCACATAAGCTTGAAATAGGAGGCTGTCGCCGATAGCCAGCCCGACTAATCCGGACAGGCTCAGCCAGAGCCACTGGCTGGAGGATGCATGCATGGGGATCAGGCTGCCGTAGATTGCGAGATGAGTTGCGACTAGGAGGGCGGATGCGAGCACTAGCCTTCCACGGTTGACAACGAGCGCGCCCAGCCGTTGACTCGCAATGGCGAAAAAGATGGCAGATGCCGACCAACATAGAGAGACGGCAAGAGCCGCACCTTCTCCTATCTGACCAGGCATCTTCCCATGATACCCGAAGGACCAGAAGACTCCAACCGGCCTCGCCCTGTTGGCATGAGGTTCGCAAATCCACCCGGGCGTGTCTCACCATCTGCCTTAGCATTAATTCCGTTCGCTAGTTCTGGCCTTACTCTCGGTGCGGTCAGGCTTCCCATGATTCAAGGCGGGATCCTGACTTTGCCTTTCCTCTTTTTTGAGGCAAGAAAGATCTCTAGCAAGGGGTTTGCCTTACGTTCGATGTTATTCTTGGCCGCAAGGCCGTGGCATATCATGCTCTCGCCGTGGGGCCTCCAGTTGAATTTCCCGCTTTTCTTCTTGATCGCGTTCACGACCCTGCAGCATTCGACGAAGGAGACATGGTGGATCCCCGTCACAGTTTCGGCTTGCACTCTGCCTGTATGCGTATGGCACGGTGTATCTGGCCGTTCTCTCCTTTTGATTCCCGCGATTCAGATTCTTCTTCACTGTCGACGAGTGATTGTCGAGAAAATGGTCCTCGGCTTGATGGTATTGGCGGTTGTGGCCCGGCTGATCGGCTTGTTTGGGCCGGTCAACTTCCTTCGGCTTACTACCGTGAACATGGGGGCGAGGACCGATCCTCGTCTCCCGGCGTCGCGGTTCGTGCCATCACAATGATCTTCAGCCCTCGTCCGCTGAGTAATAAGGCCACGAATTCGATCGCGATGGCCGACATGCTGTTTGGACAACCCGACGGATTGATTTCGAATACGCTCCCGCCCTTCGGGTACTTATGCCAAGACACTTTTCCTCGAGCACTTGTGGGGGGACTCCCCTCCTTCCTCAATGTCGCGCGGTCGATTCTGCAGAGAAATGGCTTCCGGTTGCCCGGTGAGGGATCTCGGCCTCGCCAGCTGCGATGCGGCCTCCGAATAGCAAGCGTGTCCATCGGGTCTTCCTGCCCCGAATTCATTGACGGCGGCCTTCGCGGCGTGGCTGTACAAGCATGCTAGGCTCTGGTTCATCATTGGGGACTCTGCCCTTGTGGTGCGGTTTGACCCCTTTGCACGGGACGATCATGGCGCTCCACATCGCAGCAATGCACCCCTTCTATTTCAACGGGCTGCTTCCAACATTGGCGTTTGCGACTCAAACCGGAGGCCATCCCATTTGTGCAATGAGCTCGGTGAACATCCCGAAATCGAAGGGGTCTTGGTAGGTCCATGAATCTGGCCGACACCTGGGCACCATCCAGGATGTCGATCCCAAGGGCGAAATCCGCCAGCTGAATAGGTTGGTTCGGCAATCCCACTGGCTCGAGGACTGCACCAATGGAGAACGAACCATCTGCGTGCTCAGGAAACAGAAGCCGTCGGGGGGCGCAGCCAGGTCTCAGGTGTGCGGATTCGACCTGTGCTACCTGTACTTGCGCCATGGATTCAGGGGGCGTGTCGCGTTCTCTCGGGCGGCCCGGAGAGGCAGGCGCGGGAAGAATCCCCCGGCGCCGTATTATTGTGGTAAAGTGTCTTTACCCCAGGTCGAGGGGCTTAAGTCCTTAACCGGCTTGACTCTGGGGGGCGTCTGCGATGCCCAAGCTGAAAATCCTGACCGATTCCACTTGCGATCTCCCTGCACGCTACTACGACCAGTTCGGGATCGGCGTTGTTCCAGTCCCTATCCGTTTCGGCGACGCTCAGTTTTTCGATCGCGTTTCCATCGACCTGAAGGGCCTTTTCGAAAAAGTGGCCCAGCTTGGAATTCTGCCAATGACCTCGCAGCCATCGGTGGCTCAGTTCGCAGAGATCTATCGGCATTGGGCTCGGGAGGGATACGACCGCATCCTTTCGATCCACGTGACGGGGGCTCTCAGTGGAACCTTGAACTCGGCCAGATTGGCGGCAAAGGAAGTTGCCCAGGAGACGGAGGTGATTCCCTTTGACAGTCTATCCGGCTCAGCCGCCATGGGCTACATGTGCGTGGAGGCGGCCAAGATGGCAAAGGAGGGTTTCGAGCTGAATGAGATCCTCACGCGCCTGGAGGAGGCGCGCAAGCGGGTCCGCGTCTTTCTCACCTTGGCGACCCTGCGGTACGCCCAGATGAGCGGCCGCGTCGGGAACCTCCAGAGCCTGATCGCCTCCGTGCTCAACATCCAGCCCATCATCTCCCTGCATGAGGGGACGCTATCAGCCGGCGCGCGGGTGCGGACACGGCAAGCCGCCTTGGACCGGCTCTTTCAGCTTACCCGGGAGGAGGCTGGCAAGGCCGCGGTGAATATTGCCGTGATCCACGCGCAAGCGCAGGACGAAGCCGAGCAAATCCTCGCGCGCGCGAGAGAATCCCTCCATTGCGTCGACAGCTTTGTCGGCGAGATTTCCGCCACGGTGGCCGTCCACTTTGGCCCAAAGGTGATCGGGACGGTCGTTTACCCTTGCGCAGTGGATGCAGAAGTCCAGCGCTAGGGCAAGGGCCGCCTCCCTTCCGTTCCCCGCACACAGGGTTTCGCAGAGCCTTCTTCCTCCTCGGTCCTGAGCCGCTCTCCCAAGAGGCACATGCATCTGGGTCACTGTCCAACCTCACCCTCGAATCTGCAGAGTGGGACAGGCCCAGGAAGCGCCCAAGGATGGGAAAAGCCTACGCGTCGGGATTGAAAAACCCTTCGGCTCGGGAATTGAACCGGGCCCTGAGGAGCTATTTCCGCGAGGCCCCAATCTACCGCATCGACCGTTACCTGGGCAAGGAAACGGTCCGGCACATTTTGGCGTTCCAGTTTGCAAAAAGGCTCTTCGAGGCGTTGTGGGGTCGGAAGCATAACGACCCCGTTGGCTGGGAATGTCGGGGTCAAACACCGCGGGGGATGCTATGGCCGGGCCTGGGCCCTGGGCGACATGGTCCAGAATCACCTCCTGCAGATCCTGTGCCTCGTCGCGATGGAACCGATGGTTTCCTTTGATCCGCACGAGATCCGCGACAAGAAGGCGGATGTGCTGCGCGCCATCCGGACGATCCCGCCTGACCGCATGCCGGCCTTAACGGTGCGCGGTCCGTATCGCGAGCCATTCTTGGACGGGAGGCATCATCCCTCATACCGGGCCGAGCCGGGCGTGAGTCCCACCTCCGCGACGGAGACCTTTGTTGCCCTGAAGCTGGATGTGGACAATTGGCGCTTGCCGGACCTGGCTTCTTACCTGCGCACTGGCAAGCGGCTGAAACACAAGATGTCAGATGTGTGCATCCAGTTCCGCCCGGTTCCGCATCGCTCGTTCCCGCCGAAGGTCACAAGGAGAAGGGACCCCAACCGCCTGATCGTCCATAGAAATATTCGCGGTGGGGACCGTCGCGTTCAGGCGACAGAGGAACCCGTCTTCGCGGTTAGGCGGCCTCCTTTCGTGTGTTATATGGTTGACGGATATAGTATAATGGTGCCAGACGACTCATATGGCTGACCCGCGCTATCGAAGACATGCCGGTTGTGTATATACCCTCAAATATCACCTGGTCTGGTGTCCGAAGTACCGGCTTCCAGTTCTTGTGGGCACCGTGGCGCGTGATCTGCGCGTTTTGCTTGTGGAAAAGGCAAAAGAGTTGCAGGTGACCATTGAGGCGCTGGAGATCCTGCCCGATCACGTTCATTTTTTAGTTTCGTCTGACCCTACCGAAGCTCCCCAACGGCTCGCCAACCAATTCAAGGGTCACACCTCTCGGAGGCTGCGCGCCAAGTATCCGCACCTCCGCTC
>Ga0187865_1000504_pt1 | contig 54096 bp, 49 predicted proteins | sample June2016WEW_11_1_2_FD_132989 | JGI IMG/M metagenome (GOLD analysis project Ga0187865, IMG submission 132989) | Peatland microbial communities from SPRUCE experiment site at the Marcell Experimental Forest, Minnesota, USA - June2016WEW_11_100 | ecosystem: Environmental > Terrestrial > Soil >...
CCTCGCCCAACTCGGCCTCACCCTCCCCGACCGCCTCGGGGTGGACATCGAATGTAGTGGAGACTCGGCAATCGCCCCCCTGGAGACTCAAGCACTTGCCGAAGTCTCCTGAGCTGTATGCGTGAGTTGGGCTAGAGGATACGTCGGTCCTGGCGAGATCTGCAAGGCGAATCTCGAGGTCCAATGGTTGCGAAAGCTTCCCGGCTAGATCGATCCTGGCTTTGCCCATAGGGATGGAGGCATGCGGGGGGCCCGGCGGACGAAGGCGATAGGCTACCGGATGAAAAAAAGAAGACAGGTGGACAAGTCCCCACGGAAGCTTCGTCCCCGCCGAGGATGGGGGCACTGCCCGAGAAGGCGACTCGGTGATGGGATGCGGGGGCCTTTTTTCACTCGCGCCGCCCCGCTGCCAGCATCCCCATCAGCAAGACTCCGAGGTTCATGCCCAGGAGGAACGCACCGGCAATGGCCATCCAGGTCCAGGACATGGCGTCTGCCCTCCTTTCCGAATGGTCGGAAATGCTGCAGGGCATGAGACTACTGCCATGTAGGAAGCAGGATGAGTGCCAGGTTCGTTCCTTTGCCTCTCGAGATGGGCCGCGGGACTCGCCGGGTGTCGCACCAAGGCCGAAGGGGAGGTGATGCCGGCCGCCATGTCACAGAGCCAACTCGGCATTCTTTCTATTTCATTCCCGGTATTCGCATGGTCGGGCTGGGGTATGTGATGAACGCCCCGCTTACGGCGCCGATCACCGCGAACAGCGCGATGGCCGCGACGACCACCACGGCGGTGTAGCCCAAGGCCTTTTCCTGGGGGGGCTTCATCAGGATCGGCAGGCCCAGATAGAGCAAGTAAAGGCTATAGAGGCCAAGGATTCCGAGGACACTCAACACGGGGATCAGGCTGAAAACACCGGCCAACCACGCGGCCGTGCTGGCGTAGGCAGCCACCTTCAAGGCCTGCGCGTCGTTCTTCTCGGCCGCGAAGGTGGGCGCGAGGGCGTTGATGATCAGGGCGAGGACGTAGACCCCCACCAGAGTCAGCACGTAACTGACCACAGCGTGGCCGACGGCCGTGGCGAAGGGCGCGCGGTAGGTTCCAAAGAAAGGACCGGATACGCCCACCACCGACATACCGATGATCGAGGCCACCGGCCCGATGGCCGCCAGGGGAGCGATGTAGCTCCGGTACAGGTCCGCAGTCGTGACGGTTTCCGTGTTGATGGCCTGCCATTCCTGGCCGGGCTGAAGCAGGATCCTCTTGGCGCGTTCCACCAGATCCATGGCTCACCCTCCTGTGGCATTCCCCTCCCGCGGTTAAGGTCTCGCCATTGGCAGCAGCCGTGCGCGCATCCTACGCCCTGGCCTTTTCCGGTGTCAAGAAGTAGGAGCCGGGGCCGTCCTCCACGGCGGGCATCGCGGAGCGCGGGGGCCGCAAGCTTTGCTCCCGGCCGATCCCCGATCGAAAAGTCTGGCCTTGCGGTCCTTTGGGATTCCGGCGGGATATTCCCGTTGCGCGTTTCTCGAGACAGGCGTATCGGAGAGGGAGTCATCGGAGAGCGGCGGCCGGCCCAATCGCGCTGCTGTGAGTTGCCGGGGGATTACCTCGCCGCCGAGGTCCTCGCCAAGGCGCGGGCGGGCATGGCCAAAGAGCACCAGGTCCGCGAGCGGATTCAGCAGGGGGAGTACCTCTTCGACATGCTGAGGCCGGGCGACGTCTTGAAGGGGCTGAACGTCGTCGAGGAATGAGAAAGAGATCCCAGAAGAGAGGAGCGGAGCGATCCATGAAACCCAAGGTGCTGGTCACTGAAACCATCCATCGGGTTGGATGGGACGTCTTGGCTTCGGCGACCGACGCCGTTGCCTGGCCCGGGCAGGAGAAGCAGCCGCTGATCGAAGCGGTGGCGGATGTCCAGGCGATCCTGGTCCGGGTCGTGAAGTTCCCGCCCGAAGTGATCCAGGCCGCCAGGCGATTGAAGATCATCGCCAAGCACGGGGTCGGCTACGACAATATCAGCGTCCCCGCGGCGACCGCCTCTGGCGTCATTGTCACCAACACGCCCCTGGCGAACTCGACCTCGGTGGCGGAGCACGCGCTGGCGCTTTTGCTCGCGATCGCGCGCCGGATTGGGGAGTCGGACCGCGACCTCACGCTGAAGCAGATGCGGCCCCAGAAGGTCTACCAGGGCATCGAGCTGTCGGGAAAGGTGCTGGGCGTCATCGGCCTGGGGAGCGCCGGATTTCGCCTGGCCCGGATGGCGGGACGGGGCTTCGGGATGCGGGTCATCGGCTTCGATCCATACAAGGAGCCCTGGCCGGAGGGCGTGGAGCGGTGCCGGGAGCTGGATCCACTCTTGGGGGAGGCGGACTTCATCTCGATCCACGTGCCGCTCACCAAAGAGACGCGACACCTCATCGGGAGAGAGTCGCTGCCCAAGCTGAAGCCGACCTGCGTCCTGGTCAACACCTCGCGTGGAGGGATCGTGGACGAGGCGGCACTGGCCGAGGCCGTCAAGGCGGGCCGCCTGGCCGGGGCGGGGCTGGACGTGGTGGAGGACGAGCCGCTCCGGCCCGACCATCCGCTCAACGGCCTGCCGAACGTGATCCTCACCCCGCACGTGGCCGGGGTCACTGAAGAGGCGATGATGCACATGGCCCAGGATGCCGCCGAGGACATCCTGCGGGTCCTGCGGGGCGAGCGGCCGAAATTCCCGGTCAACCGAGAGGTGCTCAAGTAGGCCGGGTTGGCGAGCCCGGATCGTTCGTGGCGGGCTCAGTCCCGGAAGGCGGCGAGGAGGGCCCGCTGGGCGGTAAGGTCGGCCTCGGGCTGAAAGGCCTCGTAGACCGACAGCCGATCCAGGAGGCCGGTGTAGCGCCGGCGGAGCTTCTCGGGTAGTTCATCGGGCGTTCCCACGATGGCGAAGGCCTCCAGCATCTCATCGGTGATGAGGGCGGCCATCCCCTCCCAATCCCCCTGGATGGACTTGCGCCTGAGTTCTCTCGCCGCGCGCTCCCACCCGTGGCACTCCAGGATGACGCGATAATTCGGCGTGGACGCATAGAAGCCGATCTGGGACTTGACGCTTCGCCCGGCCGCTTCCATCTGGGATGCGTCGGTCCCGGTCACGACGAAGACGGAGCTGGCCAGGCAGATGTCCGCCCGCGTGCGCCCGCCGGCCTGAAGGCCCTCCTCGACCTTGGGGAGCGCGACATCACGTAGGTACTTGACCGAATGGAACGGATGGATCTGGAAGCCGTCGCACAGTTCACCCGCCAGGCGGCACATGTACGGTTGGACGCCGGCGATGTGGATGGGGATGCGGGGATGGGCGATGGGGCCGGGATTGAAAAAGGGGGTCATCAGGGTGTGAGAGTAAAACTCGCCGCGGTAATTCAACGGCGTGCCGTGCTGCCAGCAGTCCCAGATGGCCCGCAGGGCTTGGATATAGTCGCGGAGGCGAGGGCCCGGAGAATCCCACGTGAGGCCGTAGCGCCGCTCGATGTGGCCCTTGACCTGGGTCCCGAGGCCCAGGATGAATCGCCCCCCGGAGAAGCGCTGGAGATCCCAGGCGATGTGGGCCATGGTCACAGGGCTCCGGGGGAAAGCGACGGCGATGCTCGTCCCCAGCGTGAGGCGCGTCGTGTGCTCGGCCGCCAGGATCAAGGGCAGGAAGGCATCATGCTGCGTCTCTGAGGTCCAGGCCCCGTCGAAGCCCATGGCCTCGGCCTGCTCTGCCCGCGCAGCCGCCTCCGACAGTGAATCCCCCAACCGCACGTCGCGTCTCACGTCTTCTCACTCCAGTCCGTACTCTTTCCAGCGGCGGTCCACCAGGCGCTTGGTGGACTCGTCCATCACGATCTCGTCCGGCCACGGGCGCGTGAAGCCCTCTTCGGGCCACTTCCGCGTCGCATCCACGCCCATCTTGGAGCCGTACTTGGGCAGGCGGCTGGCGTGGTCCAGTGTCTCCACCGGGCCCAGGACGAACTCGATGTCCCGCTGGGGATCGATGTGGTTCAGCGCCTTCCAGGCCACCTCGGGGTAGTTGCGGACGTTAACGTCCCGATCCAACACCACGATGACCTTGGTGACCATGGCCTGGCCCAGCCCCCACAGGGCATGCATCACCTTGCGGGCTTGGCCGGGATACTGTTTGTCGATGCTCACCAGGACCAGGTTGTGGAAGATGCCCTCGAAGGGCATGTGGAAGTCCACGATCTCGGGAAGCTGCTTCTTCACCACGGGCAGGAACAGTCGCTCGATGGCGGCCGCCATGTGGCAGTCCTCCATGGGCGGCCGGCCGACGATGGTGGTGTGATAGATGGGCTGGCGCCGATGCGTGATGCAGGTGAGGTGGAAGACCGGGTAGTCGTCGGCCAGGGAGTAAAATCCGGTGTGGTCGCCGAAGGGGCCCTCGCGTCGCAACTCCTCGGTGTCCACGTACCCCTCGAGGACGATCTCGGCGTTGGCCGGGACCTCGACATCCACGGTCTCGCACTTGACCAGCTCCACCGGTTTCTTGCGGATGAAGCCGGCGACCAGCATCTCGTCGAACCCCTCGGGCAGGGGGAGCGCCGCGGCGAAGCAGACGGCGGGATCGGCGCCGATGGCCACGCCCACCTCGACCCGGCGTCCCCGGCGCTTGGCCTTCCGGTAGTGCGCCGCGCCGCCCTTCTGGATGTGCCAGTGCATCGCCGTGGTGCGCTCGTCGAAGACCTGCATCCGATAGGCGCCGCAGTTTCTCACGCCCGTCTCGGGGTCCTTGGTGAAGACCAGGGGAAACGTGATGTAGCGGCCGGCGTCCTGGGGCCAGCACTGAATGATGGGAATGCCGGCGAGCGAGGGATTGTCGCGGAGGGTGACCTCCTTACAGGGCCCATCCTTGACGATCCGGGGGAAGACGCTGGCCAGGTCCTGGAGTTTCGGCAGCATCCGCAGCTTGTCCAGGAGGCCCTCCGGCGCCTTCAGGTCCAGGAGGTCCTGGAGCTCCGCCGCCAGATCATCCAGAGCGTTCACCTGGAGGGCCAGCGCCATCCGTCGGGCGCTGCCGAAGGCATTGATGAGGAGGGGCATGGAGGCGCCCTTCACCCGCTCGAAGAGAAGCGCCGGTCCTCCCCGTTTGCTCACGCGGTCGGTGATCTCGGCCACCTCCAGGATGGGATCCACCTCGACCGGGATGCGGCGGAGCTCCCCGGCCCGCTCCAGGGTAGTCAGGAAATCCCGCAGGTCACTGTAGGCCATGGCTCTTCTCCCGATGGTGGGCAACCGTCCTCCGGCACAGGGCCTTGGGCGGGCGCGGTAGGATCGCGGCCGTGGTCCTGCCTCGTCCTGCGTGGCAGGGTCGCGGTAATCTAACACATCCACCGCAAGAGGAAAAGGCGGTACGGGTCGCTCGGGATTCCGCTTGACACCCTGGTTTCTCCTCGCGTAGCATCGCGCGGTCATCTCGCCTCCGGGAGGCCCGAACCGTCTGAGGAATCAGCGTGCGCGCCATCATCCTCGTTGCCGGCGCCGGCTGGCGGCTCAAGCTGCACACCGAGACCACGCCGAAGTGCCTCCTGGAAATCGGGGGGAAGTCGCTCCTCCGGCGCTACCTGGAGACCTTTGCGGCGCTGGGCCTGCCCGAGGTGGTCCTGGTGGTGGGCCATCTGAAGGAGCAGGTCATGGCCGAGGCCGAGCGCGGCCCCGCCGACGTCGATGTGCGGTTTGTCGTGAACGAGCAGTTCACGCGCGGCAACATCCTCTCCCTCTGGCACGCGCGACACGAGTTCGATGATGATCTCCTCGTCATGGACGGTGACGTCCTCTTCCCGCGGGAACTGCTGGCGCGCGTGATCGCCTCCCCCCATGCCAATGCCATCGCCGTGGACGAACGGTTTCAGGACACGGGGGAGGAGCAGAAGGTGGTCTGCGAGGACGGGTGGGTGGTCGAGGTCACCAAGAAGACTACCGGCGACCCGCAGGTGCGGGGCGAGGCGGTGGGGATCCTGCGCCTGTCGGCCGACGCGGCCGAGGTCTTGCGTGGCATCCTGGAGGAGTTCATCGAGACGGGCAAGGACTCTTTGGAGTACGAGGACGCCTTCCGCGAACTGGCCGCGGAGGTTCCCATCGGTTTGGTCGAGATTGGGGATCTCCCCTGGATCGAGATCGACTTCGAAGAGGATCTCGCGCGCGCTCGTGAGCAGGTGCTGCCAGAGGTGGACCGCATCGATCGCGGCCAACCCCTCCCCTCGCCCTAATCGGGCAACTCGGCAATCTGGCAATTCGGCAACCGGGACGCGCTCCGATTTCGGCCCGATGGTCCAAACGAGGCAGGGTGTTCTGGTGTTCCGTCCAGATCGCCCAACTGCCAAATTGGCTGATTGCCTCTACGCGGGGAGCAGGTGCGGGTCTTCCGGCAGGATCAGCATGACCTGATCGCCTTCGCGGAAGATGGCGGTGTGGCGGGGGTCATACAGGTCCACCGTGAGCCGGGTGGCCCCGACGCCCACCGAGTAGCGGATGAGGGCGCCGGTGTACATGCTGCTCTCGATCCTTCCACGCACCCGGTTTGGGCCTGTCCCGTTGTCGGGAGGGCCGAGGCGGATGGCCTCGGGTCGAACCACCAGGCAGACACGCTCTCCCGATCGCACTCCTCCCACCGCCGACCGGATCGCCAGGATCCCCAGCGGGGTCGTGACGGTGGCGCGGCCGGGGATGCCGTTCGTCAGGACACCCTCCAGGAAATTGACGGCCCCCACGGAACGGGCGATGAACGGGGTCGCAGGTCGTTCGTAAATCTCGCTGGGGGTTCCCCACTGCAGGATCCGCCCCCGATCCATCACCATGATCCGATCGGAGATGCTCATGGCCTCCTCCTGGTCATGCGTGACGAAGACCACCGTCTGGTGGAGCTCACGCTGGAGACGCTTGATCTCCGCCCGCATCTGCACCCGGAGGTCGGCGTCCAAGTTTGACAGCGGCTCATCCAGGAGGAGCACCTTGGGTTGCAGGCTCAGGGACCGAGCCAGCGCCACGCGCTGCTGCTGGCCGCCGCTGAGCTGGGCCGGAAAACGCGGGCCGAGATCTTGAAGCTGCACCAGGGTGAGCAGCTCCTCGACGCGCCGGGCGACCTCTGCCTTGGGACGTCTCCGGATGGTCAGGGCATAGCCGATGTTCTCGGCGACGGTCAGGTGCGGAAACAGGGCGTAGTTCTGAAAGACCATGGCCGTGGGCCGGCGGTTGGGGGGCGTCGCGGTGATGTCCTCACCTTCCAGGATGATCCTCCCGGTATCGGGCCGAAGGAATCCTCCGATGAGACGGAGTAAGGTGGTCTTGCCGCACCCGCTCGGGCCCACGAAAGACACCAGCTCACCGCGCTGGATGGCGGCGCACACCCCCTCGACGGCGATCACGGCGCCGTAGCGTTTGGTGAGGCCGTCCAGGCTCAACAGGGCAGGTTCGGGCATTCGAATTCTCCGGTGGCAATCAGGTGCGGGCGGCAAAAATCCTCAGGCCCGTCCGTCTGGCCAGGAGGGACAGGCCCCACAAACAGACGGCCACGCTGGCGATCAGGATGACAGACATGGCGCAGGCGATCCCCATGTCCCCTTCGCGGGCGCGGTTGAAGATATACACGGAGGCCAGGAGCCGCCCGGGGGCCACCAGGAAGATGGCGGCGCTCAGGCTGATCATGGACTGCATGAAGGTGAAGAGGAACCCGGCGGCGAAGGCCGAAGACATCAAGGGCAGGACGATCCGGCGCAGGGTGGTCAGGACTCCGGCCCCCAGGTCGGCTGAGGCCTCTTCGAGACTCACATCGATCTGGTGCAGCTTGCTCACGCCGGCCTCCACGCCGACCGCCAGGAAGCGCGCGATCATGTTGAGGGCCAGGATGCCCACGGTCCCGGTGAGGAGGAGGGGCGGGCGATTGAAGGCCAGCAGGTACCCGATCCCCATGACCGTGCCGGGGAGGGCGAACCCGATGAGCGTGATGAACTCGAGGAACCCGCGCAGCCGGATCTCGGTCCGCGTGCAGAGATATGCCAGTCCGGTCCCCAGAAGGGCGGCGACCACGCCCGCCACCAAGGAGACCTTGACGCTGGTCCAGATCGCATCCAGCCCCACGTCCCTGACCAGGTGCTCCAGGGTCGGGGTGTTGTCAATGCCCACCAGCTTGGTGAAGGCCCCCAGGATGATGACCCCGTAAGACGCCACGACGGCCGCGACGTAGGCCAGGCAGGGGACAACCAGGGCGATCAGCAGCCAGGGCCCGATGCGGCGTTCCTCGCTCGCGGCCGGCGACCCGCTCACCGTGGTGTAGGTCTTGCCCTTCAGCCAGTAGTGCTGCGCGAGAAAGATGGCCAGGCTGGGGACCAGGAGCACCACGGAGATCACGCTGGCCATCTCGGTGTTCCACTCGCCGGTGATCATGAGGAAGGCATCCGGCGCCAAGAAGGAGAGGTCGCCGCCGAGGAGCGCCGGGTTGCCGAAATCGGCGATGGCCAGGCCGAAGGTGAGCAGGGCAGCCTTGAGGACCCCCGGCGCGGCCAGCGGGACGATGATGGTTCGGAGCAGATCCATCTCCCCGGCGCCCAGATCGCAGGCAGAATCCTCCAGGTTTGGGTCCAGCGACTCCAGAACGTTCTCGATCATCAGGAACGCCAGGGGAAGGAACGACAGCACCTGGGAGACGATCACGCCGGGCCAGCCGTAAAGAGGGATCTGGGTGTTGAGAAGCTGGGCAATGAACCCTCGGCGCCCGCCCAGGATGATCAGGGCCAGGCCAAAGAGATACGGGGGCGCCACCAGCGGCGCGACGGTCAGGGCCCGCAGGGGCCAACGGAGAACGCGGGGGCCTCGGGTGACCAGGTAGGCGAGGGCAAAGCCCAGGCCCATCACCAGGGCGGTGACGCTGGTCCCCAGGATCAGCGTGTTGGTGAGCGACCGCAGGAAATACGCTTTCCCGAAAAACGCGGCGAAGTGGGCGAGAGTGATCCCTCCGTCCTTGGCGGCGACGCTGCGGGCGAGGACCAGCACCACCGGGACGGCGATGAAGGTGAGCAACCACGCCACGAGCAGGAGCGTCAGGGCGGTCGGGAGGGCCCCGACCCTCACCCGCGCTCGAAGGTCTCGCAACCTGGCTGGACGGTCCAGAAGGAGTTCTGTGGGCATATGAGGTGGATCCGTCAGAAGAAGACCCGGACGGACCGTCCCGGGCTCACTTTCTCAAGAACTTTTCTTTCCAGGTCTCGATCACGCGGGCGTGGTTGTCTGCCGCCCACTCGTAGGAATAATCGATGAGCTTGGGCTTTGTCGGATAGAGGGGATTGGGGGCGTCACGAGCCGTGAGATACCCGAACTGGGCCAGCCACCGCTGGAACTTTTCCGTCCCCGCGAAGTTCACGATCTTCTTGGCGGCCTCGAGCTGCCTGGTCCCCTTGACGATGGTGACGATGTTGCCTTCATAGCCGAGGCCTTCCTTGGGCGCGGTCCAATAGATGGGGAATCCCTGCTGGAGTCGCTGCGGGACGTTCTCGTCCGAGGCGAGGCCCAGCATGTACTCGCCGCGCCCGACCTGCTCCAGGGGGGCGTTGCCGCTCTTCGTGTACTGGGCCACGTTCTTGTCGAGCTTCTCGAGGAATTCCCACCCCTTCTCCCAGCCCAGAAGCTGCACGAACGTCGCGTTGATCATGAAGGCCGTCCCGGATGTCACCGGCGAGGGCATTACGATCTCGCCCTTCCATTTCGGGTCGAGCAGGTCGAACCAGGACTCGGGCATCTTGTAGCCCTTCTTGGCCAGGAGGTCCTTGTTCCCGACCAGGACGAAGCATGACGTGCCCACGTCGAACCACGTCCAGTTCTTGTCCTTGTACCGCGCGTGAATGTCGCGCCAGGCCGGGGGATCGGCGTACGGCGCCCACAGGCCTTCCCGCTTGCCCAGGATGGCCGGCCCCGGTCCGAACCCGAAGATGACGTCGGCGCCGATGTTCGGCTTCTCCGCCTGGATTCGCGCCCACAGTTCACCTCCGGACAGCCCCAAGGTCTTCACCTGGACGCCGGTGTTTTCGGACAGGACTTTCGTGAGGCCCTCCTGAATGGGCAGCATGTAGGTGTAGATGCGAACTTCCTCTGCCGCCCGGGCTGATCCAACTCCCCACCCCACCAGAAGTCCGACGGCAAGTATCCGGATCGCACTGCGGATGTGTTCCATGATGTTCCTCCCGTTCTCGGGTCTGCCGAAGGTGAGCCCCGCTTGCGGAGGCGGTCGGGGCTCGGTGCAGAACCGGAGCGTGGTTCAGGAATCGCAGGGGACCCGAGCGATCGAGTTCGAGTCCACGGGGCGTCTCGCGGATTACATGGCCCCAGGATCGGCGCCGCCCGACAGGGGCGTCAGGACGTCCACGCTCGCTCCGTCCCTGATGACCGAATCCAGGGTCAGGATATCCCCATCTACGATGACCGCCACCATCTGAGCCATGGCTTCCTCTTGGAACCCCTCCCGCGGCAGATTCGGGCGGATCTTCGGGTGATCGGCTGCCAGGCGCTCCCAGAGTCCGCGGACGGTGAGCTTCCCTTCCCAGGACAGGGTCAAGGTGCGCTGTCCGATCCACTCCCTAAACGGGCTGGCGAACCAGAAGGTGGCCTGAGGCATGAGGCGCCTCCGTTGGGGGGCACGGAGGCCACACCAGGGAGGTGGGCCTCCGGATTCCCAGTTGCGTCTGGCTGCAAGTCTGGTTTAAGATACCGCCGAAATCAAGCAGAAACGACGCCAGCGGACTGTGTCTCGAATGTTGCCACTGAGCTGGCAGGGGGGCCCCTCCAACGTCCGGTGCTGTTGAGACGGCTGTCGTCGTCTGTCCGCGACCCGAGCTGCAGGAGGCCGGGCTCCTGGGGGTGCGGGTCGGCGGCATACCCCTGCTCACCCGCACGCTCCTGACCGCCCAACGCGCAGGCATTGAGAAGTTCGCGATTGTCGCGACAGGCGCTCAGCAGGCCGCACTGCGGATCCAACTCGAGCGCGAGCCGCGCCTTCGCGGGCGGATCCGCTGGTTCGAACCGACACAGGACCCGGCCCCGCAATTGTCTTACAGCCTGGTTCTCCCTCCGTCGGTCATCGTCGACGCAGGGGCCCTGCGCGCGTGGCTCGTGCGGGTGGCCAACGGCGGAGGGGTGACGGTCCCCGATGGCGGGTGGATCGGACCGCTGGCCGTCCCGTCCGCGCTCCTCTCCCCATGTATCGAGGCGGCTCTCGATGGCCAGAAGGGCCTGATGGGATTCCTGGAAGAGCTTCGCAGGCAGCACCGGCTGGAGCGGGTCCCTTGGGAGGGGGCACGGCACGAGCCAGTTCGATCGCTGGGCGAGGTAGCGGCCGTCGAGCAAGCGATGCTCACCGCCCTTAGGATCCCCGAGGACGGCCCGATCGTGGACCGCTTCGTGAACCGCACTGTGTCCGCGCGCCTCACCCGATGGCTGATCAGGTCGCACGTGACCCCCAATCAGATTACCTGTGCCAGCCTGGTCACCGGTCTCGGTGGTACCTGGCTTCTCGGCGGCGGGGGAATGCTCAAATCCTTGTGGGGCCTCGTGCTGTTTCAGCTCTCCGTGATCCTGGACCATGTGGACGGTGAGGTGGCGCGGCTGAAGTTCCTTTCCTCCCCACTGGGCAAGTGGCTGGACAACGTCAGCGACCACGCGGTGGATTTGGCAGTCATCGGGTTCCTCACCTGGCGTGTGGCCGGCAATGGCGCCGGCACCCATTTCCTGGCCCTCGGCGGGGCCGCAGCGTTAGGCATCACGATTGCATTTTTGCTAGCTTTTGGCTGGTCGGTTTCCGGCCAGCACCTGGTGGTGCGGACGACGCTTCGGGCGCGGCTCGTGGCCCGAGCCCTTGCAGTCCTCGCCAACCGGGATGGCTTTTGTCTGGCATTGTGGTTCGCGATCCTTCTCGACCGCCCGACGTGGTTCTTGTGGGCGCTTGCACTTGGCGCCAATGCTTATTGGGCGGCTTGGCTGTGCATCTACGGCCTTCCGCCTCGATCCATGAAAGCGCTCGGAGAGCCCGCCTCTGGCGATTAGGAGGTGCATGCTGTCGCAGCACTATCAGCCGGTGAGAAAAGAGAGGGAGATCGAGGTGCGGGCATGAGACTTGCTCTATTAGCGGAGAGCATATATCTATCCGCCCGGAAACGGGGCACAGGGTCTTCGATTGGCCGCCAATCCTTCAGTGCTCAGGAGTTTAGTTGATCTTGCTTGGACTACAGGTTGTCAGTAAAGAGAAACGGCGTACCCATTCCACGTCAGGCGTCGGCCGATTTTCGTCACACGTCAGCCCCGAGGAGGGCGGCGTCGCTTTCCGATAAGACCGGCAACGACAAAGGGACGAGAGGGTCCCCTATGGGCGGTAGGATTGGGCAATTCAGAGAGATTGGGCGGGGGGGGTACACCCTCGCCGAACTGCTCGTGGTCGTCGGCATTTTCATTGCTTTGACGGCGATCGGCTTGCCGTTTTTCAGCGCCATGATGCAGAATTCCCGGTTGGATGCGGCGACCCGGCAGCTCGCTGGCGATGTGCGAGGTGCTCGCTCACTCGCCACCCAGACCGGCTGGCAGTACCAGATTGTTGGCTTCAATGTGGGAGGGGGCTCCACGTACAGGAACCAGTACCGGATGCTGGGCCGGAGTTCTTCTGCAGTGGCCTGGCCGGCCAACACGGGACTCAACTTTAATTTCCCCACGCCCCCAGCCGGTGCCACTCAGATGGCCGGGCCGTGGATCAACTTTAACCAACTCTACCAGGGCGTGAGTCTGAACCCCTCGGTTTCGACCCAAAGCTTCTACGTGTCCTTCAATTCGCAAGGGGTGGCTTTCGAGAGCATGAACTTCCCGCTGACATTCACGCTCCAGTCGGGCGGGTCGAGACAGGTGACCGTCACGTCGGTCGGGGGCGTAACGATCCAGTGAGGTCGTCAATGAAGCTATCGCCAGAGCGATGCGACCTTGCCCGGCAAGACCGAGGGCGTCGGGTGGGCGGCCGGGGGTTCACCCTGATAGAGATTCTCATTGGTATGACTGTCCTGGTCGTCGGCATCCTGGGGGTCACGAGCATGTTCGGCACGGGCTATATCAACGTCGGCGAGGGGGCTAGGATGACGATGGCCGTCACGGCCGCACGCCAGATGCTCGAAGACATTCGCACGATCCCGTTCGCCAACCTCCTCAACCTGAACGGCTTGGATACCAACGCCTCGGGGACGCAGCCCGCCAACAACCCGGAACGGGGGATTGCGCGGAAGTGGCGATACGCTTTGGCGGGTGCCGGGACCGGATGGAATTTCACGGCGGCGGAGACGGCCATGTGGCACAACCTGGGTGTAGGCAACGCCCTGTTCGGCGCCGAAGGAACGATCGCCGTGGCCAGTCAGACGGCGACCCTGCGATTGGTTACCGTCACCGTTCGCACCGCGTCAGGACGAGGGGCGACCGTGCAGCTGGCCACCCTCATCAGCAGCTTATGACCATGCGCCGCAGATCCTTTCAGCGAGTGGGGGGATTCACTCTCATCGAACTCTTGGTCGCGATGAGCATCTTCCTCCTCGTCCTCCTGGGAATCTATGAGATGTTCGACACGAACCGACAAAATTATGTGAGCGGCACGCGAAAGGTGGACGTCCAGCAGAACGCCAGGGTGGGCCTGGATGAAATCGCCCGAGAGATTCGCATGGCCGGCTACTTCCCGGAGAACTTCGGCGCCAACCCGGCGAACGACCTAGTCAATCCACGGCCGATCCAGGTGGCTCAGAACAACGGCCTGGCCATCTTCGGGGATGCGGATGGAAGCGGGGCGAGCAGCATTTTCCTCTACTGCCTGAGCGGGACCACTGTGATGCGGGTGAAGACTACGGTCACCGGCGGCGCGGTCACCGGCCCCGCGGCCGCCTATACGTGCAGCAATGGGGACACCCTGGCCGCGAACATCGCGACGCTCACGTTCACCTATTACGACGGGACCAATACGCCGATCCCGAATCCGCCGACCGCGCCATATACCCTCGACAATGAGGGGATGGGAAAGGTCCCCCCCTTCACGTCCACTGCCCAACGGGGGGCCGCGCGGGTCGTGGTCATCACGCTGACGGCCACGGAGAGTGTCCCCGGTCCGGGTCAGCAGCCGCAGAGCTTCACCCTGACCTCCAGCATACGGTTGCGGAACATCAACTGACGGAGGAGTAGTCATGCCCGGCAGACGCCACGCGCAATACTGCAATCAACGCGGCTCGGTCCTGATGATCGCCCTGCTCGTCATGATCGTTCTCTCCCTCCTCGGGGTGGCCCTCCTGACCCTCTCGGGCACCGAGCACAACATCGCCTACAATGCCCTGTGGTCCGAGGGGGCCTTCGCGGCCGCCGACGCCGGGGTCCAGACCGGGCTGAACCAGCTCTCGGCGAATTCCACGACCTCCACCGCTGCGATCCCTGTGACAGCCATCGGCACGGGCACTTACACGTACCAGTTCCGGAGCGGCCACCGGGCCGATCCCGGCCCCCAGCCCCTCGTCTTCAAGGGGTCGCGGATCGCGACGGGATACTCCGTCGCCATCGGGACGGGGTACAACCCCTCCGGCTACGCCTTCAATAGTTACCAAATCAACGCGACAGGCTCGGGGCCCCGCAACGCCCAGCGGGAGATCGAGGTCCTGGCCGAATACGGGCCTGTGGCCCAGTGAGGTGCGTCATGACAAAGAAGCTGCTGGCCCTTAGCCTTATCGTCGCCCTGATCGGGCTCCCGTTCCCCGTGGTCCGGGCGGATGACACCGACATCTTCGGGACGGATGTCCAGCCCAACGTGCTGATCGCCATTGACAACTCGGGGAGCATGGGCGACCAGATCTATTCGGCGCCCTACGATCCGACTCAGACCTATGCGGGGAGTTCCACATGTTCACCCGCGTGCGTCGCCACGACGGTGTACAAGCAAACGTCGACCACAACGAGGCACGGACAGACGACCACGACCTACACCGTCTACGCAACCAGCATCTCCGCGGTAAATAGTTCGAGCGCCCGGACGGCCCTCTCCACGACCGGCTACTGGTCCGGGACGATCGGGGGCTCGAGCTATAACCTCTACCTGGGGGATTACCTGAACTGGCAGGCCAGCCCCGGCGCGACGCTGGTGGTGAAGATGACCGTGGCCCAGCAGGTCCTCACCAACATCGTGAACAGTACCCAGGGGGTCCGCTTCGGACTGATGACCTTCGCCAACAATAGCAGGCAAGGTCAGGGGGGCGGCCAGATCCTGGCGCCCATGGGGAGCAGCACGAGCACGATCACCACCGCCATCAACAGCCTCCAGGCGAATGGCTATACCCCGGATGGGGAGATGCTCAACAATGCCGGGACCTATTACGCGGGCAAAGGGGACTACTATGGGAAGTACGCGACGAGCCCGGTCCAACTGAGCTGCCAGCCAAACTTCGTCATTCTCATGTCGGACGGCCTGCAGAACGGCAATTTGGACATGCGGACCGTGGCGACGACTCTCCACACGTCGGCGCAGAAGATCATTGTGGATACCGTCGGCTTCGCGGTGACGCCGGGCGAGGAGGCGGCCAACGACATCATGCAGACGACGGCCACCAATGGCGGTGGCACGTTTTACTCCACCAATAACCAGGCGACGCTGGAGGCCGCCCTCGAGGCCGCCATCTCCCAGATCATGGTCGCCACCTTCACCTTCGCCACCCCCGTCATCCCCACGACCCAAACTTCTAGCACCAACAGAGTCTACATGGCCGCCTTCGAGTCCAATCTCTCCCTCCCGTTCTGGGATGGGTACCTCAAGGCCTACAACCTCAACAGCACGGGCAACGTCCCGGTGGACAGCAACGGCGTGCCGCTGGCCTCGGCCCTGGCCTGGGAGGCCGGGGCGGTACTCCACAATCTGGGCTCGTCGGGCCGGAACATCTACACCTACCTCGGAAGGAGCAGCGGGAGCCTGACGAGCTTCACCACCAGCCTCAGCACCTCCGTGCTCTCCCCGGCGATGGTGGGCCTCTCCGCCCAGGCCGATCGCGACAACCTCATCAACTTCCTCTGGGGGAAGGACTCCTACAATTGGTTCGGGAACGGCACCACCGTGGACCGGCCCTGGATCCTCGGGGACATCTTCCATTCCACTCCCGTCCTGGTCTCTCCGCCTTTCTTGGCCTCGACGGACAGCACCTATGCCGCCTTCGCGGCCGCCAACGCCGGCCGGACCACCATCCTGCTGGCCGGGGCGAATGACGGGATGCTCCACGCCTTCCGGGAGAGCGACGGGACGGAACTCTGGGCCTTCATCCCGCCGAATCTCTTCCCCTACCTGCAGCAACTCACCGTCGTGGGAGGGGGGCACCAGTGGTTCGTGGACGGGAGCCCCGTCGCCGCCGATGTCAAGGTCCAGATGCAGAGCGCCTACGTCACGGATCCCGCAGCCAAATGGCGGACCATCGTGATTGTCGGGGAGCGCCGGGGCGGGAACTACTACTATGCCCTGGACATCACGAATACCGGGAGTGCCCCCACGCTGCTCTGGAGCTTCACCGATCCGGACATGGGGGAGACGTATTCCACGCCGAGCATCGGCACCGTCATGATGGCCGATGGGACCACAAAGTACGTGGCCTTCATGGGGGGTGGCTACGAAGAGGCGCATGACAACAGCCTCGGCAAGGCCGTCTTCGCCATCGACATCGCCACGGGGAGTAAGCTCTGGGAATACAAGAACGCCAGCGGTGCCACCGACGACCGGAAGTACATGAACTTCAGCATCCCCGCGGACATCACCGCCGTCGACTTCAACAACAACGGGTTCATCGATCGGCTCTACATCGGCGACGTGGGCGGGCAGGTCTGGACATTTGACGTGGTGGGGCGGGACGCGTCGGGGAATCCGACGGGGACAACCCTCTCCACCAACTCCAGCTCCGGCGTCCCGGTCGGCCAGGTCAGCAACTGGCTGGGGAAGCGCCTGTTCACCGCGGATGCCACGGCGGACAATCCCCCCAACAACCCCCCGCCGGCCGGGGAGTACTACCCCACGCAGGGCATCTGGGACGCCATCGTCCCAGCCTATGACCAGCAGAACCATGTCTGGATCTACTTCGGGACGGGGGATCGGGACCACCCGGACTACCCCGACCCCGTCCTCAACGAGTTCTACGGCATCGAGGACCCCGTTGACATCAGCAAGGCGACCGACATGACCAACGGGAGCGCCATCACCGTAGCGAATCTGGTGAACGTCACCTCCAACAATGGCACGCCCATCCAGGGCTGGTACATGACACTTGGGACGAACGAAAAAGTGCTGTCGACTGCCAACGTCTTCAACTACATCGTGTACTTCTCCACCTTCACGCCGACGAGCACCACAACTTGTGGCTCTGGCGGGGGGAATGCCAACCTCTACGCCGTCCAGATGGTGACGGGCTACGCCGCCCTCGCTTGGAGCAACAGTGGCGCGCCGCTCACTACCACAAACGCCAGTGTGACCCGGTCGACGAATATCGGGACCGGGATCCCTTCCAAGCCGGTCATCATGATCACCGCCTCCGGGACCAGCGTCAGCGCGTCCGTCATCACGGCCACGACCAGCCAACAGCTCACCAGCAACCCGGCGCCGCCCCCCAGCGCCATGCGGCAGGTGCTGTATTGGCGGGAGGTGTTCTAGATGCCGAAACGGGCTCTGGCCGTCCTGGCGTTGCTCGTGGTCGTGTTGGCGGTCGGCCACGCGCACGCCAGCTCGGACGGGGCGATCAAGCGAAATAACTTCGGGGCGGACCTGCTGAAACAGGGCCGGCTGGATGAGGCCATCACGGAGTTCCAGCGGGCCGTCGAGGCGGATCCCAGTTATGCCGCCGCCCAGTTCAACCTGGGATACGCCTACGAACGCCGGGACCGGATCGACGACGCCATCGCCCAGTACAAGAAGGCGCTCCAGCTCGAGCCGGGGAACGTCCTGGGGCTGAACAACCTGGGCGTCCTCTACGACAAGAAGGGCCTGTATGACGAGGCCGTTGCCACCTTCGAGCAGGCCCTGCAGATCGACCCGTCAAACGCGACGGTGCAGGGAAACCTGGCGAACGCCAGAACGGACAAGGCCACCATTCAGGAACGCGAGGCCCGGATCGCCGACGCCCGGAAGGAGGCCGAGGCACGACCCAAAGATCCCCGAGCCGCCTACAATCTTGCCCGCGTGTATGCCGCACTCGACATGAAGGAGCAGGCGCTCGAGTGGCTCTCCAAGGCCCTGGAGCTGGGCTTTGATGACATCGGCTTCTTGCGGGACGATCCGGCCCTGGCGGGCCTCAAGAACGATCCGCGCCTCGGGAGGCTCTTGGAAGGCCGGTAATCCAGGAGCCTCGAGACAGCCGGAAGGGGCAACTGGCTTGCCGCCGTGCAGGAAGGGGCCTCCTGCCGGCATGTCCACGCAGTGAGGCTCCGCATGGACTGTTGGATCGTCCGGCGGGCCATGATCCCACCTCCCCATCATCCTGCCCAGAAACTGACCTTCAAAGAAATCTGAGAACCCGAGCATCCGGTGACGCAGTCTTCGGACGGACGCCTCGGCGCATCTCCTTCGATGGGCCGCGATTGACATTGACGGGTCGCTGGCCCGGTTGTAGGCTGTTCCGCGACGGCTGGCTCCTCGCGTCCACCTGATTCCTGCGAGAGGTGAGGCGGGCGCGGATGGTGTCGCATGACTAAGGCGCGGAAACAGGGGAAGGGGCGTCCCGCCTCGGCCGGCCCCCGGCCTGCACTCTCTGCCGGACAGGCATCCGACCTGGCCAGGCTTCTGCGGGCAGAACGCAAGACCGTCTGCCGGGCGTGGATGGCCGAGATGGGCAGGCGGGGACTCTTCAAGGGCCTCAGCCCGGAAGAGGCCGAAGCCGAATCCGCCACCGTCTACGACGCGCTGGTCGCGTGCCTGGAGAGCGGGCGCTACCACAGCGCCCAGGCCTATGCCCAGGACATGGCGGAGCGGGATGTCTTCCGCGGGATCGGGGCGAAGCAGGTGATCGGCAGATTGCTGGTCCTCCGGGATGCGTGCGGCTGGTTCCTCCAGACAAAGCACCAGGGGCGGCCGCGCGAGCTTCGCCGGGCGCTGGATCTCTACGAACCGGTGGTCAATCGGATTCTCACCATCGTGGTCATGGCCTTCCTTCAAGAACGGGAGAGAGCGGTCGGACGCGGACGCGAACAGCTGGCGGCCCTCGTGGAGGCCGGGATGATTCTCACGGCCGAGCGGTCGCTCCTGCCGGTCCTGCAGCGGATCGTCGAGGTCGCCTGCCGGCTGCTCCAGGCGAAATACGGGGCGCTGGGCGTCCTGGACGGCCAGGGGCGGCTGGATCAGTTCGTCACCACGGGGATCGACCAGGCGGCCCGGGCGCGAATCGGGCCGCTGCCCGTGGGTACGGGGATCCTCGGCCTTCTGGCGCAGGAGGGGAAGCCGCTTCGCATCCGGGACATCGCCCAGGACCCGCGGGCCCACGGTTTCCCCGCGAATCATCCGCCGATGCATTCGTTCCTCGGCGTTCCCATCATCTCGAAGGGGAGGCTGTTCGGAAACCTGTACGTCACGGAGAAGCAGGGAGAAGGAGAATTCAGCAAGGAGGACGAGAAGCTGGCGGTCACGCTGGCCGCCCAGGCGGCCGTGGCCATCGAGAACGCGAGCTTGTACGAGGAGGTCCAGCGCTCATACGAGGAGCTGAAGCGATCCCAGCGCCTGCTGGTGCGGCAGGAGAAGCTAGCCTCCCTCGGCCGCCTGGCCGCCGGACTGGCCCACGAGCTGAACAACCCGCTGTCCTCCGTGGCCGGCTTCGCCGAGGCCCTCCAGCGGCGCGCGGCGGAGGGGGAGACGGCGCGCCAGCCCGGCGCGAGCGATGTTCAGGAGTACCTGACCCTCATCCAGGAGGAGGTGGCGCGCGCGGCCACCATCGTCCGTCGGCTGCTGGATTTCGCCCGACAGCGCGAACCCACCTTCGACGTGGTGGACCTCGAGGGCGTCGTGACGAAGGCGGTGTCGTTCGTGCAGCGGCAGGCTCGCCTGGCGAATCAGCGGATCGTCGTGACCCCATTCCCCGAGGGGAGCCGCGTGTTCGCGGACGCGCAGATGCTGCAGCAGGTCTTCCTCAACCTCCTGACGAACGCACTGGATGCCATCGAGGGCGGCGGCGAGGTGCGCATCAGCGCGCGCCAGCGGCGGGATGGCGCGAGCCGCGGGCCGGAAAAGGCTTGGCTGGACGTGATGGTGTCGGACACGGGGACGGGGATCTCGGGGGAAGACCTCTCGAGGCTCTTCGACCCCTTCTTCACCACCAAGGAGGTCGGGAAGGGGACGGGGCTGGGCCTCGCCATCTGCCAGAGCATCGTCGACCAGCACCGCGGAACCATCGAGGTGCAGAGCGAAGGGGTGGGGAAAGGAACGCTCGTCACCGTAAGCCTGCCGCTCGCGCCGTGAAGTCCATAGGTCACATGGTCGATCGGTCAATCTGGCGGAACGTTTCGACCCCAGCGGGCTTTTCCAGATTGACGAATTGACCACTCGGCAAATTGGCGCCCCTGGATCGCAAGAGGGAATGGCCGACATGGCGCAGGATCAGGAACGGACCGGATCCATCCGCGTGCTTGTGGTCGATGACGAGCGACCCACGCGCCTGCTCATGGAAAAGGAGCTTCCCCGGGCGGGCTGCGTGATCGGGACGGCGGAGAGCGGAGAGGAGGCGCTGGAGAAGGTGCAGGCCCAGGAATTCGACGTGATCCTCCTGGACCTGAAGATGCCGGGCATCGGCGGGATGGAGGCCCTGCGGCGGATCCGGGACTCGGGGTCCTCCGCCGAGGTGGTGGTCCTGACGGGCCATCCGGACGTGGCGACCGCCATCGAGGCGATGAAGCTGGGGGCCTACGACTACCTGACGAAGCCGTTCAAGCTGGCCGAGGTGGAGGTCGTCCTCCGCCGGGCGGCCGAGCGGCAGCGGCTGGCTCGGGAGAACACGGCCCTTCGCCGCATGGTGGCGCAGCAGTCGGCGCCCCCGCTCGTCCTCGGCCGGAGCCCGGGCATGCTCGCCGTCCTCCGCACGGTCGAGCGGATTGCGGGGAGCGAGGCCAACATCCTCATCGAGGGCGAGAGCGGGACCGGCAAGGGACTCATGGCACAGGCCATCCACCAGCAAAGCCCCCGGGCCCGCGGGCCCTTCCTGGTGATCAATTGTAGCGGCTTCCAGGACCAGCTCCTGGAGAGCGAGCTGTTCGGCCACGAGCGGGGGGCCTTCACGGGGGCGACCGGCCTGAAGCAGGGGTTGTTCGAGGTGGCGGGCCAGGGCACGCTGTTCCTGGACGAGGTGGCCGAGATGAGCCCGGCCATGCAGGCCAAGCTCCTCCAGGTCCTCGACTCTCGCGAGTTCCGACGCGTAGGCGGGACGCGCGTGCACCGCGCGGACGTGCGGATCATCGCGGCGACCAACAAGGACCTTGCCCAGGAGGTGCAGGCGGCCCGCTTCCGCGAGGACCTCTACTACCGGCTGAACGTCGTGAGCCTTGCGATCCCGCCGCTCCGCGAGCGCAAGGAGGACATCCCGCTCCTGATCGAACACTTCCTGAAACAGTTCGGGACCAGCTACACGAGAAAGACCCTTTCGCCGGAAGCCCTCCAGCTCCTCACGGATTACGCCTGGTCCGGGAACGTGCGGGAGTTGGGCAATCTGGTCGAGCGGCTGGTCATCCTGACGCCCGGGGATCTCATCGGACCGGAGGACCTCCCGTCCGCCTTCCGGGCCTCGCAGGGTGCGCCACCGCTCCCGCCCCGGGGGCCGGTGTCGCTCGCCGAGATGGAGCGCGCCCACGTCGCCCGAATCCTCGCCGAGACAGGGGGACGGAAGCTCCAGGCGGCCCGCCTGCTCGGGATCGACATCAAGACCCTGAATAAGAAGATCAAGGATTACCGCATCGAGCTGCCGCGGCCTCCGGCGTCATGAGGCGATCGGCCGCCTGCTGATCGCCCACGCCACGCTCGGGGACGGCGTCGTCCCGCCGCTGGTCGACCCCAGCCGGAGGCTTGCCCCCCCGCTGGGCGCCGCATTCACGAACGCACTTGCCGCTCCCCGTCAGGCATGACCGACGGGGTCGGCAACACGACTGGCACGGCTCGGACCGCCGGAGGAATTCCTTCTTGACATCTTTCAAGTGTGTGAGATATTCTCATCCGCGATGTTTCAGAGTATGAAACAGAGGAACCGCCGCATGCGATCCAGCCAGTCCCCGACCCACCAATCCCTCGAACGCGGGCTCCGGATCATCGAGGCGACCGCGGCCTTGGGCGGCTCCGCCACGCTCGCCGAGATTGCGCGCAAGACGGCGTTGCCGCGGAGCACCGCCCACCACCTGCTGCGGGCGCTGGTCGACTGCGGCTATCTCGTCCAGGACGGGCACGCGCGGGCCTACAAGCTCGCGCCCAAGCTGTTTCGGCTTACCGGGCGCTCTTGGACGAAGGAGCAAGTGGCCGAGATCTCGATGCCGTTTCTTGAGGAGTTGAGTCGCCGCACGGGCGAAGGCACGAGCCTGGCGATGCTCCGCGACGGCGTCGTGACCATCGTGGCCAAGTGCGATCCCGAGGATCCCGTGCGCGTTGTCCAAGAGGTCGGGGCGACGCGGCCGATCTACTGTTCGGCCGTCGGCAAAGCCCTCGCGGCGTGGCTGCCCGAACAGGAGATCGACAGCATCATCGGCCACACCGTTTTCAAGCAGAAGACGGCCAAGACCATCACCACCCCCGCTGCCTTCCGGCGCGAGCTGGCGCGCATCCGGGCCACCGGCTTTGCCCTCGATAACGAGGAGCACATCGAGGGCATCCGCTGCATCGCCACCCCCGTGCGGGACCATTCCGGGGAGGTCCGCGCCTCGCTCTGCGTGCTCGGTCCGAAAAGCCGCCTACCGCAGCGGCGCCTCGCGGAACTCCGCAAGTCGCTCGCCGCCGTGGCCGCCGCGCTCTCGGGGCGGCTGGGACACGGCTCGACGGAGGGGGAAGCAACCGGAGATAGGAGACCGCGCACGGCCGATGGCCGCGCGACGACGCAATGAGTCCACAACCAGAAAGGAGGGCGACGATGGCTAGCGTAAGACAGAGTATCCGGCGTGCCGCGGTGGTGGCCCTGGCGTGCTGGCTTGGCGCCGCCGCCGCGACGTTGGTGCTCGCCCCCGGGTCACCCGCACACGCCCAGGCCAAGCCGTTCCGCATCGGTGTGATCTACGACTACTCGGGGCCGTTTGCGGCCGGTGGCTCCGTGGCCGCCGCCAAGGGGACGGAGATTGCCGTTGAGATGGTGAACGAGAAGGGCGGCATCCTGGGCAAGCACAAGGTCGAGGCCATCACCGCGGATGCCCAGTCGAAGGCGGACGTCGCCATCAACGAAACCGAGCGCCTGGTCGACGCCGAGAAGGTGGACGCCCTGGTGGGCATCTACGCGAGCGCCGAAGCGGTGCCGCTGGTGGGGAAGGTGGACCAGCAGCAGAAGATCTTGTGGCTCGGGGTGCCCAGCGCGGCGACGGTCATTAAGGACCGGAACCTGCATTACGTGTTCCGCTGCCTGCCGTACTCAGACCTGATCGGCGGGCTGTCGCCCAAGTTCCTGGCCGAGAACTCGAAGGCGAAGTTCGGCGTCGAGCCGAAGGATCTGAAGGTCGCGATCATCTACGAGGACGGTCCGTACGGCACCGCAATGGCCACCGCCAACGAGCAGGGCGTCAAGGACCTTGGCTTGAAGCTCGTGCTCAAAGAGGGGTATTCAGCGACGGCCCCGGACCTCTCGGCGCTCGTGACCAAGCTCCGCCGGGCGCAGCCCGACGTCATCCTGCACACGGCTTACAACCCGGACATCACGCTGTTCCTGCGCCAGGCCCGCGAGCAGGGGCTGCACTTCAAAGCCCTGATCGGCCAGGGCGCCGGCTACTCCCAGATCGACAAGCTGTATGACACCTTCAAGGGCGACGTCGACTACCTCCTCAACGCCGACGCGCCGTCGGCGCAGTGGATGGCCCTGGAGAAGCTCGCGCCGGGCGTGGGCGATCTCGCCCAGGAGTTCATGAAACGCTACGAGAAGAAGACCGGAATCTCGCAAGTCTCGCCGCAGGCCACCTCCGGGTTCAACTTCACCTGGATCTTCCTCACCCAGGTAGTGCCAAACGCGGTGCAAAAGTACGGCGACTGGAGCTCGGAGTCGCTTCGCAGGGCCGCGCTCGATCTCGACATCCCAGACGGCGGCACGGTCTCCGGCTTCGGGGTGAAGTTCCAGGGACCTGGCAACCCCTGGTCGGGGCAGAACCTCCGGGCCTTCGCGGTGATGGTGCAGTACAAAGACGGCAAGGCGAGGCTGGTCTACCCGGCGCACATCAGCGCGGTGGCGCCAGTCCTGCCACTGCCAGCCAGCTCTCCCTACGCGGCCCGGTGAGGGCCGAATGCTCGAGGTGCGCGAGCTCTGCAAGAGTTTTAACGGCTTCCTCGCCGTGAATCGGGTGTCGTTCCAGGTCGAGCACGGCGAGATCCTGGGGCTGATCGGCCCGAACGGCTCGGGCAAGAGCACCATCTTCAACGTCGTGGCCGGGATGTACAAGCCGACCGCCGGGTCGATCCGCTTCCAGGGCACCGAGATCGGCGGCCTGCCCGCGCACCAGGTGTGCCGGCTCGGCATCGGGCGCACCTTCCAGATCCCGCGCCCGTTTCCAAAGCTCACGATCGTGGAGAACGTGGTGGCGGCGGCCTTCTATGGCCCCGCCGAGCGACCCACCGCGAGCGCAGCGCACGAGCGCGCGCTCGCGGCGCTCGCCCTGGTGGGCCTGCCGACCGACCCGCACGCACTGATCGAAGGGCTGGGCGCGGCCGGGCTGAAGAAGCTCGAGCTGGCGAAGGCGCTCGCAACCAGGCCCAAGCTCCTGCTGGCCGACGAATCGCTCGGCGGGCTGGATGTCGCGGAGATGAATCAGGCCGCGGAGTTACTGGGGCGTATCCGCAAGGAAATGGGTATCACGATCATCTGGGTGGAGCACATCATGGGGGTGCTGATGCGGGTGGTGGACCGTGTGGTGGTCCTCGACCACGGTGAGAAGATCTTCGAGGGCCCCCCGGTGGCCTGCGCGACCGACGCGCGCGTCGCCGAGGTCTACCTCGGGCGCCGGCACGCCAAGGCGGTGCCTGGTGCTTGAGCTGGCCAAGGTCTCGGCGGGCTACGGCGCCTTCCGGGCGCTGTTCGATATCGACATGTCGGTGAGGGCCGGCGAAGCCGTGGGCGTCATCGGGCCGAACGGCGCGGGCAAGACCACGCTCATGCGCGTGATCTCTGGCCTGATCCGGCCCCGGTCCGGCTCCATCACCTTCGACGGCCAGAGCATCGGCGGCAGGCGCGCCCATCAGGTGGTGGCCACCGGCATCGCCCACGTGCCGGAGAACCGGCGGCTGTTCCCGCGGCTCTCCGTCGAGGAGAACCTCAAGATCGGCGCCTTCGTGCCGGCCGCGCGGGCGCAGCTTGCGTCCCGCTTGGCCTCGATGTACGAACTGTTCCCGCCGCTCAAGGAGCGCCGCAACCAGCTCGCCGGAACGCTGTCGGGCGGCGAGCAGCAGATGTGCGCCATCGCGCGCGCCCTGATGTCCGGGCCGAAACTCCTGCTCATGGACGAGCCGTCGGCGGGCCTCGCGCCCGTCGTGGTGGATCAGGTCTTCGACCTGGTGCAGCGCATCCGGACGGAGGGCTTCACGGTGCTCATCGTCGAGCAGAACGTGCAGGGGGTGCTCGACGTGGTGGACCGCGCCTACCTCCTGGAGGTGGGCATGATCAAGCTGGCGGGCACCGCGGCCGAGCTGCGCGAGCACCAGTTCGTGCGCCAGGCCTATCTCGGCATGTGAGAGGGGCAATGGACATCTTCCTCGTGGAGGCGATGGTAAACGGGCTGCTCTTGGGCGGCGTGTTCGCGCTCCTCGCGCTGGGCCTGAACCTCATCTTCGGCGTCATCGACGTCGTCTGGATCGCGTACACCGAGCTGATGATGGCCGGCATGTACGCAATGTTCTGGCTGTACGCCAAGTACCACTGGCCCTTCCTCGCCGCCGCCGCCGCGGCGATCGCAGTGGTGGCGGTCCTGGGTTTGCTGACACACTTCCTCATCATCGGCCCCATCCTGGATGCGCCGCCCATCAATCAGCTCCTCGCCACCGGCGGGCTGCTGTTCTTCCTGCAGAGCTTCGCCACGCTCCTGTTCAGCACCGAGTTCCGGAACATCGGCGTCCGGCTGCCCACGCTGGAGGTTGCCGGCATGTTCATCAGCGTGGCCCGGCTGCTGGCGTTCGGCGTCTCGCTGATCGGCGTCGGCTGCCTGTATGCATTCTTGAAGCGGACCTACTGGGGGGTGGCGATCCGCGCCATCGCGCAGGACCGCCAGATCATCGGGCTCATGGGGATCGACCAGCGGCGCGTCTACGGCATGACCTCGGCTATCGGCGGCGCGCTCGCCGGGCTGGCCGGCTGCCTCCTGGTTCTGCAGTACGACGTGCACCCGTTCATCGGCCTGTCGTTCGGGCCAATCCTCTTCATGATCTGCGTCCTCGGCGGGCTGGGCAACATGCTGGGCGGCCTCGCGGCGGCGTTCATCGTCTCCGAGATCATCGCGGTGGGCGGGTTCTACGTCTCCATCGACCTCTCATACGTGCTCGCGTTCGTGGTCTTCATCGGCCTCATGTTCTGGCGGCCCCGGGGGGTCTTCACGCGATGAAGCGCAATCTGGTCGTCTGGCTCGTGGGGATCGCGGGGTTGGCGGCGCTCCCCTTCCTCGGCATGCCCGTGTACCTGCTGCACATCGCCGTCCAGATCCTCCTCTGGGGAACGGTGTATACGGCATGGGCCCTGATGGGGCGCTTCGGCATGATGTCACTCGGCCACGGCGGCTTCCTCGGGATCGGCGCCTACGTGCCGGCGCTGCTCTGGAACTATTACGGCATCACGCCCTGGATCGGCATTCCGCTCGGGGTTGCGCTCGCGGTGCTGGTCGCGGTGGCGATCGGCTTCCCGTGCTTCCACTTGCGCGTGGTCGGCCACTATTTCGCCCTGGTGACGCTGGCCCTCTCGGAGGTGACGGAGCGCGGCATCGTCGCCGCCCGCGATATCACCGGGGGTTCGCTCGGCCTGACCCCCAACACAGTGTCCGGGACCTCGCTCTTCGCCCTACAGTTCCCGGACAAGCGCCACTTCTTCGTCATCGCTCTCGTGGTCTGGCTCGTCGGGCTGTGGGTGTGGCACATGATCGACGGCTCGATGACGCGGCTGTCGATGACGGCGAGCGTCGAACAGGACGCGGCCGCGGCCGTCGGCATCAACGTGCCGCGCGAAAAGCTGAAGATCCTGCTGGTTTCGGCCGCGCTGACCTCGCTGGGCGGATCGATGCTGGGGCAGTACCTCATGTACGTCAACCCGGGGACGCTCTCCGGCGTGATGGTGACGCTGCAGATGCTGTTCGCGGCGGTCGTCGGCGGCATGTACACCGCGCTCGGACCGACGATGGGCTCCGCGCTGACCATCATCCTCATGGAGTCCCTGCGCATCCTGTTCGGCACGCGGTTCATCGGCGCGGCGAACACCATCTACGGGATCCTGCTGATCGTCTTCACGATCTTCATGCCGGTCGGGATCTGGGGGTTTGTCGTGCGCTGTTGGGAACGCAGGGCGGCGGCGCAACGCGCGCGCGCGACGGGGGCCACCTCCGCGCAGGGGGCCGGAGCGTCCGCGAGGTAGCCCGGGAAACCGGCAGCTCCCCGGCGTCCGTGAATCTTCGCCAACACACCCGAGGACCGGGTATCATTCCATCCCTTCGGAGAAACTCCCACCCCCCGGAAAAACTCCCGCACTTGCACGTTGCGCCTTTTCCCTCCCGTGGGGCCCTGGCCTCTCCATGAATCAACATTGGCGAGGGGTTGGATTGATGGGATCACCCCGGATATTCGAGGCTGGGCTGGCACATAGCTTGCCACTTAATCATGGGGCGATCAGAATGACGGTTTGACGGCCGCGCCACTTCCGAGAGGGCACCGCAATCACCCATGCATATTCTAGTCTGTTCCGGTAACCCAATGATCGTTGACGCTGTCACCGTGGCCTTTGAGGCCCGCCGACCCCGGTTGACGATCTGCGAGTCCGGCCTGGAGGTCCTGGGGGCGGTCGAGGTCGTGGATGCCGACCTGCTCGTCTTGGATACGCAGACCCCCGGGCTCAACGCTCTGCTGATCATCTCGGCCATTCGGGAGCTCGCCTCCAGTCTCCCGATCCTGGCCGTGTCCGCGAAGGCCGGGGAGGACGCTCGTGCCTTCTCCCACAAGGGGGTATCGTTTGCGAGGGTCCTGTCAGGGTCCGGAGCGGATGCCCAGGCGCTGGTGTCCGCGCTGGCCCAGGTCGGCGAGACGAGTGGAATCGGTTTGTCCTCCGACGGGGGTTCCCGATGACGGGGCTGGGGATTCTTCTAAGAAGCGGCAATCCGGATCCGGCTCGGGGAGGGGGGAACGAAAGCAAAACCCACGAGTGGACCTCGCGGGCTTGCCCGAAGGGCGCTGGTAAGGCATCATAGACCAATGGCTCAATCAACTCCACGCAGACAGGGGCTACAAACATGGTGACAGAGCAGGCGGTGTTGGCGGCCCTGGCGACGATCCAGGACCCGGATCTCCATCGCGATATCGTCTCCCTCGGCTTCATCAAGGGACTGCACGTTGACGACGGGAAGGTAGCCTTCACCATCGAACTCACGACGCCGGCCTGCCCGGTGCGACAGCAAATGGAGGAAGCCGCGCGGGCTGCCGTGGGGGCGCTCCCGGGGGTCCACGAGGTGAACGTCAGCATGACCTCGCGCGTGACCACCTCCCCCGACCGGCGATCGAGTTACCTGCCGGGGGTGCGCAATACCATCGCCGTGGCCAGCGGGAAGGGCGGCGTGGGCAAGTCCACGGTGGCCGCGAACCTGGCGGTCGCGCTGCGAAAGACCGGCGCCGCGGTCGGCCTCATGGACGCGGACGTCTACGGCCCGTGCATCCCCAGGTTGATGGGCGCCATGGGCGCCGTGCAGCACGTGGAGGATGGCAAGGTACTGCCCCCCGTCCAGCACGGCGTGAAGATCATGTCCATGGGGTTCTTCCTGCCAGCGAACGAGGCGGTGATCTGGCGCGGCCCGATGCTGCACAAGATGATCCAGGAATTTCTGGGCCGGGTGGAGTGGGGCGAACTGGACTACCTGGTGATCGACCTGCCGCCGGGCACGGGCGACGTGCAGCTCAGTCTGTGCCAGACGATTCCCCTCACCGGGGCGGTGATCGTCTCGACCCCCCAGGACGTGGCGCTGGAGGTCGCCTCCAAGGCCATCCTGATGTTCCGGAAGCTGAACGTTCCGATCCTAGGAATTGTCGAGAATATGAGCTATTATGCATGTTCCCACTGCGGCCAGCGGGATGATATCTTCGGCCACGGGGGGGCCCGGGAGGCCAGCGACCGGGCCGGCATTCCGTTCCTGGGAGAGATCCCCCTGGCGGCCGCGATCCGCGCCAACAGCGATGCGGGCCGGCCGGTCGCCCTGGAATCCACCGATGCGATCAGCCGGTCATTCCACGAGGTGGCGGGCCAGCTCGCCGCCCGAATCGCAGCGACCAACGCCGGCGCTGGCGCGCCGGCGAATGAACCGGTGCTGGTGATCCAGTGATCCCTGCCGGGGAAGCGGCGGAGACCCCTCCCGAGGAGATAGGATGAGCACTTCGACCAACGCGATTGAGGCCCTGGCCAACCAAGAATATAAGTACGGCTTCGTGACCGAGGTCGATGCCGACACAATTCCTCGCGGGTTGAACGAGGACGTCATCCGGATGATCTCGGCGAAGAAGAAGGAGCCCGAGTTCATGCTGGAGTGGCGGCTGCGGGCCTACCGGCACTGGGCCAAGCTGGAGACGGCCGAGGCGGAGCCCACGTGGGCGAACCTCACGTATCCCCCCATCGACTACCAGGACATCGTCTACTACTCGGCGCCGAAGCCGAAGAAAAAGCTGAACAGCCTGGACGAGGTGGACCCGGCGGTGCTGCAGACCTTCGAGAAGCTCGGCATCCCACTGGAAGAGCAGAAGGTCCTGACGGGGGTCGCCGTGGACGCGGTCTTCGACAGCGTCTCGGTGGCCACGACCTTCAAGGAGAAGCTGGCCGAGCTGGGGATCATCTTCTGCTCCTTCTCCGAGGCGGTGCAGAACCATCCCGACCTAGTCCAGAAGTACCTGGGCTCGGTGGTCCCCTACACCGACAACTTCTTCGCCGCGCTGAACTCCGCCGTCTTCAGCGACGGATCGTTCTGTTACGTCCCGAAAGGCGTGCGCTGCCCCATGGAGCTGTCCACGTACTTCCGCATCAACGCCGCCGACACCGGCCAGTTCGAGCGCACGCTGATCATCGCCGATGAGGCGGCGTACGTGAGCTACCTGGAGGGCTGCACGGCCCCCATGCGGGACAGCAACCAGCTGCACGCGGCCGTGGTCGAGCTGGTTGCCCACGACGACGCCACCATCAAGTACGCGACCATCCAGAACTGGTACCCCGGCGACAAGGAGGGGAAGGGTGGCATCTACAACTTCGTGACCAAGCGGGGCAAGTGCCTGGGCAAGAACTCCCACATCTCCTGGACGCAGGTCGAGACCGGCTCGGCCATCACCTGGAAGTATCCCGGTTGCATCCTCCAGGGCGACAACTCCGTGGGGGAGTTTTACTCGGTGGCCCTGACCAACAACTACCAGCAGGCCGACACCGGCACCAAGATGATCCACATCGGCAAGAACACCAAGAGCACCATCGTGTCCAAGGGCATCTCGGCGGGGCACGGGCAGAACACCTACCGCGGGATGGTCAAGATCCTGAAGGGCGCCAGGGGGGCGCGCAACTACACCCAGTGCGACTCGCTGCTCATCGGGGACAAGTGCGGGGCCCACACCTTCCCCTACATCGAGGTGCGGAACGCCACGGCCCAGATGGAGCACGAGGCCTCCACGTCCAAGATCGGCGAGGACCAGATCTTCTACTGCAACCAGCGGGGGATCTCCAAGGAAGACGCGGTGAGCCTGATCGTCAGCGGCTTCTGCAAGCAGGTCTTCCGCGAGCTCCCCATGGAGTTCGCCGTCGAGGCGCAGAAGCTCTTGAGCGTCAGCCTCGAGGGGAGCGTCGGCTAACATCCGCAGGACTCATTCAGACGAGGACGACTCATGCTCGAAATCAAGAATCTGCGCGTCAAGGTCGGCAACCACGAGATCCTCAAGGGGGTGAACCTCACGGTCAAGGCCGGCGAGGTCCACTCCATCATGGGGCCCAACGGCTCGGGCAAGAGCACGCTGGCCCAGGTCCTGGCCGGTCGGGAGGCTTACGCTGTGACCGGCGGCGAGGTGCTCTACCAGGGGAGGAATCTGCTGGAGATGGCGCCGGAGGAGCGGGCCTGCGAGGGCGTCTTCCTGGCCTTCCAGTACCCGGTGGAGATCCCCGGCGTCGGCAACACCTACTTCCTCAAGGCGGCCCTGAACGCCATCCGCAAGCACCGCGGCCTCGAGGAACTGGACGCCATGGACTTCCTCACTCTGGCCAAGGAGAAGATGAAGCTCTTGGAGATGGATGATCGCCTCCTGACCCGCTCGGTGAACGAAGGCTTCTCGGGCGGGGAGAAGAAGCGGAACGAGATCTTCCAGATGGCGGTGCTGGAGCCCAGGCTCGCCATCCTGGACGAGACCGACTCCGGCCTGGACATCGACGCCCTGCGGATCGTCGCCAACGGCGTCAACGCGCTGCGCAGTCCCGAGCGAGCGATCCTCGTCGTCACCCATTACCAGCGGCTGCTGAACTACATCATCCCCGACTACGTGCACGTGCTGGTGGACGGCCGGATCGTCAAGTCGGGGGGCAAGGAGCTGGCTTTGGAACTCGAGGCCAGGGGCTATGCCTGGGTCGAAGCCGAGGCCCGGGTTGCCACCGCGGCCACCGCGTGAGGAGGGGGACGACGGTGACCGCCGTGATGCAGGAACAGGACAGCTACCTGGAGCGCTTCTCGCGCTTCGAGCCACACGTCGCAGGGCGGGACTGGGCCCCGTTCCAGCCGATCCGCCGCGCCGCGTTCGCGCGGTTCGCCGAACTCGGGTTCCCGACCACCCAGGACGAGGACTGGCGGTTCACCAACGTGGGGCCCATCGCCAAGACCGTTTTTGCTTTCTCCGCCGATGGCGGCGTCGAGCCGGCACGGCGGGACCTCACGCCGTTTGCCTTCGCGGGGCTCGACTGCAGCCAACTGGTCTTCGTGAACGGCCGGTACTCGCCGGCACTGTCATCGCTCCGCCCGCTCCCGGCCGGCGTGATGGTGAGCAGCCTGGCCGGCGCCCTCACGATGTATCCGGACCTCCTGGAGGCGCACCTCGCCCGGTACGCCGATTATCAGGGCGACGCCTTTACCGCCCTCAATACCGCGTTCATGGAAGACGGCGCGTTCGTCCATATCCGCCGGGGGACGGTGCTCCAGGAGCCGATTCACCTGCTGTACGTCTCCACGAGGACGGCCGCCCCGGTGATCACGCACCCCCGCAACCTGATCGTGGCGGGCGAGGACAGCCAGGCGACCATCGTGGAGGACTACGTCTCACTCGGCGGGGAGGTCTATTTCTCCAACGGGGTCACGGAAGTCGTGGTGGGGCAGAGCGGGGTCTTGAGCCACTATCTGATCGAGCGGGAGAGCGCGCAGGCCTTCAACGTCTCCACCCTCCGCATCCAACAGGACCGGAGCAGCAGCGTGGCCTCCCACTCGGTCCTGGTGGGCGGCGCCCTGGTGCGCAACAACGTGCACCCGGTCCTGGCCGGTGAGGGCGGGGAGTGCCTGATCAACGGCCTGTTCATGGCCACCGGCCGGCAGCACATGGACAATTACATGCGGGTGGAGCATGCCAGCCCGCACTGCGACAGCCGGCAGTTCTACCACGGGATCCTGGATGGCTCCTCGCGGGGCGTGTTCCACGGCCGGATCGTCGTCCACAAGGACGCGCAGAAGACGGACGCCAAGCAGACCAACCGGAACCTGCTGCTGTCGGAGGATGCCCAGATCGACACCAAGCCGCAACTGGAGATCTATGCGGATGACGTGAAATGCACCCACGGGGCGACCATCGGCCAGGTCAACGAGGAAGCGATCTTCTACCTGCGCTCCCGGGGCATCGCGAAGGAGGCGGCCCGCGCGCTGCTGCTCTTCGCCTTCGCCGAGGAGAGCCTGCAGCGCATGAAGGTCGAGCCCATTCGCAAGCACCTGGAGGGTCTGGTGGAGCGCTGGCTGCCCCAAGGGGCGCTGTTGGAGGCCGTCCGATGAACGCTACGCACCGCCGGGTCAGTGAGGAGCCTTGCCAGGGCTGTCTGGTGGGCTTCGGGATCGAGAAGATCCGTCAGGACTTCCCCGTCCTGCAGCAGAAGGTCCACGGGAAGCCGCTGGTCTATCTCGACAACGCCGCCACCACCCAGAAGCCGCAGGTGGTCATCGACACGATCGCCCACTACTACCTGTCGGAGAACTCGAACGTCCACCGGGGCGTCCACTTCCTGAGCGACGTGGCCACCCAGGCCTACGAGACTGCACGCACCCGGGTGCGGCAGTTCCTCAATGCGGCCCACGATCGAGAGATCATCTTCACCCGCGGGACCACCGAGGGCATCAACCTCGTGGCCGCGAGCTACGGCCGGAGCCGCATCAAGGCGGGCGACGAAATCCTCATCTCCGCCATGGAGCACCACAGTAACATCGTCCCCTGGCAGATGGTGTGCGAGGAAAAGGGCGCGACCCTGCGGGTCATCCCCATCAATGATGCCGGGGAATTGCTGCTGGAGGAATACGAGCGGCTTCTCAGCGACCGGACGAAGCTGGTCGCGATCACCTACGTCTCGAACGCGCTGGGCACCGTCAACCCGGTCAGGCAGGTCGTCGCCATGGCGCATCGGCGCGGGATCCCGGTGCTGGTGGACGGGGCGCAGGCGACGCCACACATGGCCGTGAATGTCCAGGACCTCGACTGCGACTTCTACGCCTTCTCCGGTCACAAGGTATTCGGCCCCACCGGCATCGGCATCCTGTACGGCAAGACGGACCTCTTGGAGGCCATGCCCCCCTACCAGGGCGGCGGGGAGATGATCAGCGCCGTTACCTTCGAGAAGACCATCTACAACTCGCTGCCCCACAAGTTCGAGGCGGGGACGCCCCACATCGCCGGGGTCGTCGGCCTGGCGGCGGCCATCGAGTATGTGGAGCGGATCGGGCTGAACCAGATCGCGGCCTACGAGAACGAGCTGCTCGCCTATGGCACCGATCTCTTGTCGGCCATCCCCGGCCTCACCATCATCGGCACGGCCAAGGAAAAGGCCGGCGTCCTGTCGTTCGTGCTCCGGGACATCCATGCGCACGACGTCGGCACCATCCTGGATCACGAGGGGATCGCGATCCGGGCGGGCCATCACTGCGCCATGCCGGTGATGAAGCGCTTCGGAGTCCCGGCCACCGCCCGGGCCTCGCTGGCGTTCTACAACACGCGGGAAGAGCTGGAGGCGCTGGCCAAGGGGATCCAGAAAGCCATCGAGGTGTTCGCCTGATGTCCGACCTAAACGAACTGTACCAGCAGGTCATTCTCGACCACTACAAGCACCCGCGGAACTTTCAGAAGCTGCCGAACGCGAACTGCAGGGCGGAGGGACACAATCCGCTGTGCGGCGACGAGCTCACCGTGTACCTCCACCTGGACGGGGACGTGATCACGGACATCAGCTTCGAGGGGGCGGGGTGCGCCATCTCCAAGGCCTCGGCCTCCATGATGACCGCCGCCCTGAAGGGAAAGACCAAGGCCGAGGCGAAGCTCTTGTTCGACAAGTTCCACAAGATGGTCACCGGCAATCGCGAGGGCGCATCCGACCCGATCGGGCTGGGGAAGCTGCAGGTCTTTTGTGGCGTGTCGGAGTTCCCCGTGCGGGTCAAGTGCGCCAGCCTGGCCTGGCACACGCTGAATGCGGCGCTGGACGGGAAGGGCGAAACGATTTCCACAGAATAAAGTCGATTGGTTCGTTGGTCGATTCGTCGAGCGGTCAGAGCGCTCGTGCCAATCGACGAATTGACTTCTCGACCAGTTGACTGAGCGGAAGGCACGCGCATGATGTCCGTCAACGTCGAAGAGATCGAGAGCAAGGTCGTGGAGGCCCTCCGGACCTGTTTCGATCCGGAGATTCCGGTCAACATCTACGAGCTGGGGCTCGTCTACGACGTGAAGGTTGATTCCTCCGGCCAGGTCGACATCCGGATGACCCTGACCTCCCCCCTTTGCCCCGTCGCGGCATCGCTGCCGGTGGAGGTGGAAGACAAGCTGCGGGCCCTCCCCGGCGTGACGGCCGCCAAAGTCGAGATCACCTGGGATCCCTCCTGGGACCCGAGCCGGATGTCCGAGGCGGCCAGGCTTCAGCTCGGCATGCTGTAGCCCTGAGATCCGTTACCTCGGAGGCCGGAGGATGGGGGAAGTACGAATCGGAGGACAGAGGAGCCCGTGCCGACGTTTGTCAAAGTGGCCCGGGCCGGCGACTTGGCCCCTGGCCAGGCCAAGCGCATAGATATCGCGGGTCGGAGCCTTGCCATGTTCAACCGGGACGGCCGTTACCACGCCATTGATGACGCCTGCAATCACCGGGGCGGGCCGCTGTCGGAAGGGCAAGTCGAAGAGGAGGCGGTGGTTTGTCCGTGGCACGGGGCCAAGCTCAGCATCATTACGGGCGCGCTTCTTGGCCCGCCCGGCCGGGGCCCTGTGCGGTCGTATCCGACGCGCGTGAATGGCCAGGATGTCGAGGTCGAACTCTGAGCAGGCAATGAGCGACACAAACGTCAAGGATATCCCGAACAGCGCCGGGAAGAAACGCCGGCCCATACTGATCGCCGTCGTCAATCCGTCCTGCACGGGGTGTGAGGTCTGCGTGGACTTCTGCCCGGTGGATTGCATCGACGATGCCCCCCCTGTCGAATTCCCCGGGGCGAGCATCCCGCCGATCCAGATCCAGGTGGAGGAATGCATCGGCTGCCAGGTCTGCGCCAAGGTGTGTGAGGAGCTCAGCCTGAACGCCATCGAGATGGTTCCCGTCGACGAGTTCGAGGGCCGGTTCGGGATCCGCGTCAACGACCGCCTCGTGGGGGAAAAAGCCACAACGGCCGTGAGGTGATCGCTGTCATTGCGATTTCCTCTCCCTGATAGCCGAAGACGATCCTTATCAATCTGCCGCGCCACCCTTCACGTCTTGCCTGCAATCCAGTCGCTCGCTTGAACCCCTTCTGCCCTCGGCCTGCCTGTCCTGCAACTCATCCGCCGGCCCTCGTTGCTTTCTGAAAGCTCGCCGCCCCTGGGACATCCGCTCCCGGTAGGGGAACTGCGGTTCGGGAGAGGTCCGCTCAGACCGGAAGGAGCGGGCGTGCGGCTCAGGCCAGAAAGAAGAGCGAGCGGCCGCAATTGGGAAGGGGCTCAGGCCGGGGGATGGGGCGAGGAATCTGGCGGGGGAGCCACGGAAGGATGGCCGGCGCGCAAGGTCTGGAGTTCCCGCGCCTGCGCGCGAAGCCGACGGCGGTTCTTGGTCCATCCGGGGAGGCCCGCCAGCGAGGCCATGGCCGCTCCGGCCGCTGCGGCCACGAGAATCACGACCACCAAGGACGTCTCGACCGACCAGAGTCCGAATCGAAGCGTCACGGGCCCGGCATTCTGGACGGCAAACAGCGCCACCAGGACCGCCAGGATGAAGGAAACTATCAGTGCCGCCTGTCCCATGAAATGCTCCTCTGCGAGAGACTCTTTCCCGTTAGGCTACCACAGGCGTCGGACACGAGGCAAGCTTGACAAGTGTCCTTTGCTCATGCAGTTCTGGCGGGCACTCGATCAACACTCCAACGCTGCCTCACCGGATGAACTGACCGGAGTCGGAGAAAGCCGGGCAAGGCGACTGGTGGCAAGCGCGACTTGAGACAGCAGGCCGGGGAGGGGGAAGCGACATCCGGCGGGCTCCTTCGGGACCCTGGCAATGGTCTGGTCTTGAGTGCTCCCTTCGACCATCTCCCTCAAGACAGCGTCGCCTTGTCGGATGCGGGATCCGGTCGGTGAGGTGCCCATCCGCGTGCCTGGCGGTTTTCCTTGCCGTGAACGGAGAAACAGGTTTATGGTAAGTCAAGAGGCCACGGGGTTGGAGGTGCCAGATGGGGTCCCAAAAGGGATGGCTGCGGCGCGTCTGCACGGAGATCGTCCACTGCCTTCGGCAGCACGACCTGATGATGATGGCGGCGGCCATCGCCTTCTACTGGCTGCTGGCCCTCATCCCGCTCCTGCTCCTCGGCACATCGGCGGTCGGGTTCCTGTTGGGATCCTCCGACCGCGCGGTGGATGAGGTCATGGGAACGGCGCGGCGGTTGATCCCCCGGGCCACCGCCCGGGACGTGGAGGTCTTTCTCCGCAGCCTCATTCAGAGCCGCCACATCACCGGTGTCCTGGGGGTCGGGTTCCTGCTGTGGGTGTCCATGGGCGTCTTTGAAATGATCGCCAATTCGCTCACGACCCTGACCGGTGGGAAGGAGACCCGCTCGTATCTGCGACGAAAGCTGGTCGCCCTGGTCTTGATGTCTACCGTCGGCCTCCTTTTCTTCGTCACCCTCCTGGGGGGATGGGTTTTGACGGCATGGCCCAACGTGGAGGATCTCCTGGGGGTGCGCCTTGCGCTCCCGGGGTTCCTGACGGATCCTGCCTTCCGGCGCTACTTCACGTCGATCCTCATGGGGATCCTCCTGACCGTGGTGTACCGAGTGGCCCCGCTGCGAGACATCGGTTGGCCTGCCGCGACGACCGGCGCGGCCATTGCCGCGATTCTGTGGCACCAAGCCAAGGTGGTGTTCAACTGGTACCTCACCCACTATGCTCGCCACAGCATCCTGTACGGGATCCTGGGCGGGTCCATCGGCCTGGTCCTCTGGATCTTTTACACGGCCATCATCCTGTTGTTTGGTGGGCTGCTCGCCGACGTCCTGGACCGGGGCGGCCGCCTCGCGAAGTCCAGCCAGTGAGCGTTCCCCCGCTTTACCCGGCCCCCCCGCGCCGCGGGGTTGCGGGCGAGGGCGGCCCATGCTAGCCTTCTCCCGTGGTGGAGCTGATCAGCACCCACATCAACGCCGACTTTGACGCCCTGGCCTCCATGGTGGCGGCGAGCCGGCTGTACCCCAAGGCCCGCCTGCTGTTCCCGGGCTCCCAGGAGCGCAACGTGCGCGAGTTCCTGCGCGAGACCCGGTTCCCCCTCCACGCCGAGCGCGTCAAGGGGTTTCCCCTGGACCAGGTGGACCGCCTCATCCTGGTGGACGTGAAGCGGATCACCCGGATCGGTCCGATGCGCGACATCGTGGGCCGCCGGGGATTGGAGATCCACATCTACGATCACCACCCGGCCCACCCCAAGGATATCGCGGGCAGCCTGGAGGTGCTGCGCGAGGTCGGCGCGACCACCACCATCCTCTTGGACCTCCTCCGGCAGCAGGAACCGCCCCTCACCCCCCAGGAGGCCACGCTTTTCGCCCTGGGCATCTACGAGGAGACCGGACTCCTCACGTTCACCAATACGACCGAGGCGGACCTCCAGGCGGCGGCCTACTGTCTGTCCCGGGGGGCGAACCTCAGCCTGGTCTCCGACTTCATCCGCCGGGAGCTCACGGCCGACCAGGTGGGCTTGCTCAACGAGCTGATCAAGTCGGCCGAAACCTACACCGTCAATGGCGTCCGGGTCATCATCAGCACCGCCTCGTTGGACCGGTACGTGGGCGATCTGGCCATGCTGACCCACAAGCTCCGGGATATGGAGAACATCAACGTCCTGTTCACCCTGGTGCGCATGGACAACCGAGTCCACATGGTGGCGCGCAGCCGCCTGGAGGCGATGGACGTGGGGGAGATTGCGGACGCGTTCGGCGGGGGCGGCCATGCGACTGCCGCTTCCGCCACGATCAAGGACCTCACGCTCTTCCAGGTGAAGGAGCGATTGCTCCACCTCCTGAAAGAGCGGGTCCGCCCGCTTCAGCAGGCGCGGGACATCATGACGGCGCCCGTGAAGGCGGTCCCGGAGCGCTTCACGCTGCGCGGAGCCGCCGAGATCATGAACCGGTTCAACCTGGCCTACCTCCCCGTCGTGAGGCGCGGTGAGATGGTCGGCCTGATCACCCGCGAGGTGGTGGACAAAGGCATCTTCCATGGCCTGGGCGACGCCCCGGTTCGGGATTACATGTCGGGGGAATTCCCCCGCGTCGCGCCCGACGCCCCGCTTTCGCAGGTGCAGCGACTCATGGTCGAGCGGAACCTGGGTTTTCTCCCCGTGGTGGAGGGGGGGCGGCTTCACGGTGCGGTGACGCGGGCCGATTTGCTCCGCCACACGTACCAGGACCTCCTCAAGCGGCCGACCTTCCCGTCGGCCATCGAGCGGGAGCTGGGCGAGCCGGTGGTCCGGAATGCAGCCCCGCTCTTGGCGAACCGCCTGCCCCCTCGGATCCAGCAGCTGTTGCGGCTGGCCGGGACGGTGGGGGACGAAGTCGGGACCAGAGTGTACGCCGTGGGCGGCTTCGTCCGGGATCTGCTGCTCCGCCAGGAGAATCTGGACATCGACTTGGTCGTGGAGGGGGACGGGATCGCCTTCGCCGAGGCGTTGGCCCGCCGCCTCGGGGCCAAGGTCACGAGCCACCGGACCTTCGGTACGGCCATTGTGACCATGCCGGACGGCTTCAAGATGGATGTGGCCACGGCACGCACCGAGTACTACGAGTACCCGGCGGCCCTGCCGACGGTGGAGCACGGCTCCATCAAGATGGACCTGTACCGCCGGGACTTCACCATCAACACGCTGGCCGTGTGCCTGAACGCCGAGCGGTACGGGGAGCTGTTGGACTTCTTCGGCGCGCAGCAGGACCTCCGGGACAAGACGCTCCGGATCATCCACAACCTGAGCTTCGTGGAGGACCCGACCCGTATCCTGCGCGCGGCGCGGTTCGAGGTGCGCTTCGGCTTCCGCCTGGCTCGACACGCGGAGCAGTTGGCCATAAACGCCGTGCAGATGGGGCTGCTGGAGAAGCTGGCGGGCGTCCGACTCACCACCGAGCTGCAACTGATCCTGCAGGAGGCCCGGCCATTCGCAATCCTGCAGCGGCTGAACCAGTTGGGCGCCCTGGCGGCCATCCATCCCCGACTGACGCTTCCGCCGGCCATGGAGCAACGGTTCGGGCGCGTCGGGGAGGTCCTGACCTGGCACGGGCTCCTGTACCAAGAGACCTCACCCGCCGCCTGGATCGTCTACCTCCTGACGCTTCTGGGGGAGCGGACCAGAGCCGAGGCCCGCGCCATCCTGCGGCGCCTGAGCCCGCCCCCCCGGATCGCGGCCACGCTCAGCCGCGATCTGACCCGACTCCGGACGCTGGCGCGGCAGTTCCAGCAGGCTCGCGAGCTTCCCTCCAGCCGCGTCTACCGGTGGCTGATCGACGCCTCCCTGGAGAGCACCCTGGCCCTCATGGCCCGGATGGAACAGACCGAAGTGCGCAAGGCCATCGGCGACTTCCTCACCACGGGGCGACAGGTGCGGCCGTTCCTTCGCGGCGAGGACCTCCAGGGGCTGGGCATCCGGCCGGGGCCCATCTACCGCGACATCCTGAATTCGCTTCTCTACGCGCGACTGGACGGCCACGTCCAGAGCCGGGACGATGAGTTGCGGTTCGTCCGTCGCCGGTTCGCCAAGGTCCTGGCCAGGGGTGAAACGGAAGCGGGCTCTCGACAATTGACAAACCGGAGGGGATCGGGTAGGTTGTCGTAATCTCCGAAGGACGAGAAGGGCCTCCATGTTCGATCTCTTCGCGAAGATTCAGGAACTCGTCGTTGTCATTCCTGTTTTCCTCCTGGCCCTGACGATTCACGAGTTTGCGCACGGCTGGGTGGCCAACCGCCTCGGCGACCCGACCGCGCGACTTCAGGGCCGCTTGACACTGAATCCACTGGCTCACCTGGATCCCATCGGAACGCTGGCCATCGTGTTCATTCGTTTTGGCTGGGCCAAGCCGGTGCCGGTGGACTACCGATACTTCAAGCGGCCTCGCCGGGACATGATGCTGGTCGCAGCAGCCGGGCCCATCAGCAACCTTGTTCTGGGAGCGGCCTGCGCCTTCTGCTACCGCATGATCCCCTGGATGGCGGGGGGCCCTGAATGGGCATGGCTGCTCCTGCCGGTGCGGACTATGCTCCGCACGGGGGTGTGGGTCAACGTGGTGCTGGCGGTGTTCAACCTCCTGCCCATCCCGCCCCTGGACGGCAGCCGGGTCGTCTCGGGCCTTCTGCCCGCGCGACAGGCCATCAGTTACAGCCGGCTGGAGCCCTACGGATTCATAATCATCCTCCTGCTGTTCTACACGGGGATCATGGACCCGGTATTCGGCCCCGCGGTGCGCACGCTGACGCTCGCCCTATTCCGTATGTGGGGGTAGGGGAGAGCCGAGAGCCGTGAGTCGAGAGCCGATTCCGGCCCGTTGCGCGGGCGGAGCGGGAGAGTCGAGAGCGGAGAGCCGAGAGACGGGAGTTTACCTACCAACGGAGAGGGAATGAGCCGAAAGCGGGTGTTGAGCGGCATGCGCCCGACCGGGCGATTGCATCTGGGGCATCTCCTCGGGGCGTTGGACAACTGGAAGAAGCTCCAGGAAGAGTATGACTGCTTCTTCTTCATCGCTGACTGGCACGCCCTGACGACGGAGTACGCGGAGCCATCGCAGATCAAGACGTACACCATCGAGGTGGTGCAGGACTGGCTGGCCGCCGGCCTCGACCCCAAGAAGGCCACGTTCTTCGTCCAGTCGCGCCTGCCAGAGCATGCCGAGCTGCACCTGCTGTTCTCGATGTTCACGCCGCTGGCCTGGCTGGAGCGGGTGCCCACGTACAAGGAACAGCGGGAGCAGATCACCGACAAGGACCTGGGCACCTATGGGTTCCTGGGATATCCTCTGCTGCAGGCGGCCGACATCCTCATCTACAAGGCGCACTACGTCCCCGTGGGCGTGGACCAGGTGCCCCACGTCGAGCTGACGAGGGAAGTGGCCCGCCGATTCAACTTCCTGTACAAGCCGGTCCTGGTCGAGCCCGAGGCGTTGCTCACGGAATTTCCCAAGATCCCGGGGACCGACGGACGGAAGATGAGCAAGAGTTACGACAACGCCATCTTCCTGTCCGATACTCCCGAAGAGATCACGGACAAGATCAAGCCCATGGTCACCGACCCGGCGCGCAAGCGGCGGAGCGACCCCGGCAACCCCGAGGTCTGCCCGGTGTACGATCTGCACAAGGTCTTCACGCCCAAGGAGGAACGGGAGTCCTATATCGTTCCGGGCTGCACCGCGGCCGGGATCGGCTGCCTGGACTGCAAGGACGTGCTCTTGAAGCACATGCTTCCGGTGCTCGCGCCGATCTCGCGACGCCGGGCCGAGCTGGCCCGCGACCCGGGCACGGTCATGGACATTCTGGAGGACGGGACGTTCCGGGCCAAGAAGGTGGCGGGCGAGACCCTCGATGAAGCCAAGGCGGCGATGCAGATCTGAGGATGCCGCTCCGGTTGAAACAGGCGGAAGCCCTGCGGGGCGACAGATGAGGGAGTGACGGATGGAGAATCGTGAGGGTTCCATCGAAGAGGCCCTGACCTTTGATGACGTGTCCCTGCGTCCGGGGAGGTCCGACGTCCTCCCCAAGGATGCGGACGTCTCCACGTACCTGACCCGCAACATCCGGATCAACATCCCGATCATCAGCTCCGCCATGGACACCGTGACCGAGGCCCGCCTCGCCATTGCCCTGGCCCGGGAGGGCGGGATCGGGATCATGCATCGTGCCTTCGAGGCTGACCGGCAGGTGGCGGAGGTGGACAAGGTCAAGAAGTCGGAGTACGGGATGGTGGTGGATCCTATCACCATGGCGCCCGATCAGCGCCTGTACGAGGCGCTGGAGGTGATGGAGAAGTACCGCATCTCCGGGGTGCCGGTGACCAAGAACGGGAAGCTGGTGGGGATCCTGACCAACCGGGACCTCCGCTTCGAGACCAAGCTGGACCTCAAGATCGCCGACGTGATGACCAAGGAGAAACTGGTCACCGCGCCGATCGGGACCAGCCTGGAGGAGGCCAAGGAGATCCTGCACCGGCACCGGATCGAGAAGCTGCCGGTGGTGGACGAGGAGTTCAACCTGAAAGGCCTGATCACCATCAAGGACATCGAGAAGCGGATCAAGTACCCGGATGCGTGCAAGGATGTCCTGGGCCGTCTGCGGGTCGGGGCCGCGGTGGGGGTCGGTCCGGACGAGCTGGACCGGGTGCCGGCACTCCTCAGGGTGGGCGTGGACGTGCTGGTGGTGGACACCGCGCACGGGCATTCCGTCGCCGTCCTGAACACCGTGCGGACCATCAAGCGGCGATTTCCCGAGGCGCAGGTCGTGGCGGGCAACATCGCCACGGCCGAGGCGGCCGAGGAACTCATCCAGGCCGGGGCTGACGCCATCAAGGTCGGGATCGGCCCCGGCTCCATCTGCACCACGCGCGTTGTGGCGGGTGCGGGCGTTCCCCAGATCAGCGCGGTCATGGAGTGCGCGCGGGTGGCGGCCCGATCCAACGTGCCCGTGATCTCTGACGGGGGCATCAAGAATTCCGGAGACATCACCAAGGCCATTGCGGCCGGCGCCCACTCGGTGATGCTGGGGGGACTCTTCGCGGGGACCGAGGAGAGCCCGGGAGAGACGGTCCTGTTCCAGGGGCGGACGTACAAGGTCTATCGCGGCATGGGCTCCTTGGGCGCGATGGAGTCCCGGGCGGGACGCGAGCGGTACTTCCAGGATCCGCAAGCGGACCCGGACAAGCTGGTCCCGGAGGGCATCGAGGGACGGGTGCCGTACAAGGGGGCCCTGTCGGCGCTGGTCTACCAGCTCGTGGGCGGGCTGCGGTCCGGGATGGGCTACTGCGGTTGCCGGAACATCGAGGAACTCCGGACGAAGGCCAAGTTCGTCCGGATCACCAACGCCGGGCTGCGGGAGAGCCACGTCCACGACGTCATCATCACCAAGGAAGCGCCCAACTACCAACTGGAGCGCTGAGAGCCGAGAGCCGAGCCGAGAAACGGAAGCTTCGAACGGAGAGCTGAGACCAGAAGCGGCTTGAAGAGAGGAGGAGAGGCATGTTCCGATTCGAGCGGCTCAAGGTCTGGCACAAGGCGGTAGACCTCTACGATGTTGTGGATGAGGTCGCCATGGTTTTCCTGCCAAGGCACGGTTCGCCCTGGCTGACCAACTTAGACGGGCCGCACTTTCTGTATCCTCGAACATCGCCGAAGGTTCAGGACGGGAGACCACGAAAGAATCCCGGCAGTTCTACAATGTTGCGAAGGCTTCAGCGTTCGAGGTGGTCAGCATCATTATGGTCTGTCGGCGCCGCGGATTCATTACGTCCGAACGATATCAGGATATTTATGGGCGTGCGGAGGAGATCTCCAGGATGTTGACGGGGCTCAAGCGCGTGCCCATTTCATCCTGAGGTCGGTGGGCACTTCATGGTGCGTCGTTCGCCTCGGCTCTTTGCTGTTTCATTAGTCTCGGCTCACGACTCTCGGCTCTAGGCTCTTGATATGGATAGGGTTCTGATTCTCGACTTCGGTTCTCAGTACACGCAGCTCATCGCCCGGCGGGTGCGGGAGCTCCGGGTCTATTCCGAGATCCATCCGTTCCACATGCCGGTGGCCGACATCCAGTCCTTCCGGCCCAAGGCTCTGATCCTCTCCGGCAGTCCCGCCAGCATCTACCAGGCCAATGCGCCCAAACCCGACCCCGGAATCCTCGACCTGGGTCTCCCGGTCCTGGGGATCTGTTATGGGCTGTGCGTCCTGACGGACTTCTGCGGAGGTGAGGTGTCGCGGGCGGCCCGGCGGGAGTACGGCCCGGCCGACCTGTTGGTGGACCAGGCGGGGGGTCTGTTTGCTGACCTGCCTCCGAGCCCCAAGGTCTGGATGAGCCATGGGGACAAGGTGGACGTCCTGCCCTCCGTGTTTCAGGTGCTGGCCCATACTCACAATTCCCCCTACGCCGCCTTTCGCCACAAGGAGCGCCCGTTCTTCGGGGTGCAGTTCCATCCCGAGGTCGTGCACACCCCGCAGGGGAAGGAGATCCTGGCGAACTTCTTGTTCAGGATCGCCAAGTGTGAGCCGACCTGGGATATGCGCTCGTTCGTGGTGAGCAGCGTGGAGAGGATCCGGGAGCAGGTGGGGAGCAGCCGCGTGATCTGCGCCCTGAGCGGCGGGGTGGACTCGTCCGTGGCGGCGCTCCTCGTGCACCGGGCTATCGGGGAGCGCCTCACCTGCGTGTTCGTGGACAACGGTCTCCTTCGGATGGACGAGGCGGCACAGGTGGTGGACACCTTCGGGACGCATCTGGGCCTGAACCTCATCCCGGTGGACGCCAGCGACCGGTTCCTGAGGGCGCTGGCCGGCGTGGCCGATCCCGAGCGGAAGCGGAAGATCATCGGGGCCGAGTTCATCGGCGTCTTCGAGAAAGAGGCGAAGCGCCTCGGCAGGATTGATTTCCTGGCCCAGGGGACGCTGTATCCTGACGTGATCGAGAGCGTCTCCGTGAAGGGACCGTCGGTCACGATCAAGACGCACCACAACGTCGGGGGTCTCCCCGAGAAGATGGGCTTCAAGCTGGTGGAGCCGTTGCGGGAATTGTTCAAGGATGAGGTGCGCGAGGTGGGGCGGGAGCTGGGGCTGCCTGAGACGATCCTCTGGCGGCAGCCGTTCCCGGGGCCCGGCCTGGCGGTCCGTTGTCTGGGGGACATCACGCGGGAGCGGCTGGACCTCCTGCGGAAGGCCGACGTGATCGTGGAGGAGGAGATCCGGAAGGCCGGGCTGTACCGGGACATCTGGCAAGCCTTCGCCGTGCTTCTCCCCATCCGGACCGTGGGCGTGATGGGGGACGAGCGGACGTACGAGCACGTCGTTGCCCTCCGCGCCGTTCACAGCCAGGACGGGATGACGGCCGACTGGGTGCGGTTGCCCTACGACGTCCTGGCCACCATCAGCAGCCGGATCGCCAACGAGGTGAAGGGCGTCAACCGCGTCGTCTACGACGTGAGCAGCAAGCCCCCCAGCACGATCGAGTGGGAATGAGTGACGGTGCTGCGGTTCACCACCGCAGCATGGCAGCACACAGTGAGCATGACTGAAGAGACGCTGGATCTTGCAGACTTCATCCTGGAGCACGACCTGCAGGCGGAGATCGTGGCGCCGGGGGCGCACATGCCCACGGTGGATGCGGCCGCGGCGGCGATGAAGGTCGCGCCGGAGCAGATCTTCAAGTCCATCCTGTTCCAGGCGAAGGATGGCCGGTGCGTGATGGTGATCGCCTGCGGAAACGGTCGGGTGGATCTCGGACGAGTCAGGGTGATCACGGGCTTGGACGGATTGAAGCTGGCGAAGCCGGACGTGGTATTCGCCAAGACGGGATACCCGGCAGGCGGGACGCCGGCGGTGGGTCATCGCGAGAAGTTTCCGGTCATCGTGGACACCCGGGTCGCCGCGCAGGAATGGGGCTACGCCGGCGGGGGCCAGCCGGAGTTACTGGTGAGGATCAAGTCCGCCGACATCATCCGCCTGACAGGGGCCGAAGTTCATGACGTGATTTCGGATTCCGTCGGGTCGGAAGGCGTAAGGCAGAAAGCAGAAGGCAGAAACCGGAAGGCAAAGGAGCTGAAAGCTGGCCGCTGATGGCTGCTGAAGGCTGAGGGCTAGAAATGCCGCACGCGGATTTCGTGCACCTGCACCTGCACACGCAGTACTCGCTGCTGGATGGGGCCTGCCAACTCGAGAAGCTCATGGCCAAGGCCAAGGAGTACCGGATGCCGGCCCTGGCCATGACCGATCACGGCAACCTGTTCGGCGCGGTGGACTTCTACGCCCTGGCCATAAAGGAAGGGATCAAGCCCATCGTCGGCTGCGAGGTGTACGTGGCGCCCGCCAGCCGGTTCGAACGGTCACCCCAGGACGGCCAGTACGAAGGGGCGAACCACCTGACGCTCCTGGCCCGGGACATGGCCGGCTACAAGAACCTGATCAAGCTGGTCACGGCCGGTTACGTGGAGGGGTTCTACTACAAGCCGCGCATCGATCGGGAGCTGTTCGCCCAGCACGCCCAAGGCCTCCTGGCCCTCTCGGGCTGCCTCAACAGCGAGTTCTGCCACGCCCTCCTGGACAAGGACCAAGCCAAGGCGGAAGAGATCGCCGGCTGGTACATGGACGCGCTGGGTCGCGAGAACTTTTACCTGGAGATCCAGGATCACGGGCTCGATGATCAGCGGATCGCGGCCCAGGGAACGCTGGCGGTGGCCAAGCGGCTGGGCCTGCCCGTGGTGGCGACGAACGATGTCCACTATCTCAATGCCGGCGACCACAAGCCGCACGAAGTGCTCCTCTGCATTCAAACCGGCAAGACCATGAAGGACGCGGACCGCTGGCGCTTCAGCTCGCCGCAGTTCTACTTCAAATCCCCGGCCGAGATGCAAGCCCTGTTCGGCGAGCTGCCGGAGGTGTTGAAGAACACCGTTGCCGTGGCGGAGCGGTGCAACCTGGAACTGGAATTCGGCCAGATCCTGCTGCCCAAGTACACGGTCCCCGAGGGATACACGCTGGACTCGTATCTCGGGAAGCTGGCGGAAGAGGGGCTGCGCAAGCGCTTCGAGAATCCCGCGCCGGAGATGATCCAGCGTCTGAATCGCGAGCTCGGCGTCATCGAGAAGATGGGCTTCGCCGGGTACTTCCTGGTGGTCTGGGACTTCATCAGCTTCGCCCGGTCCCGGGGCATCCCGGTGGGACCCGGCCGCGGGTCGGCGGCCGGATCGCTGGTGGCGTACAGCCTCGGCATCACCAACATTGACCCCCTGCGCTACGGCCTGCTCTTCGAGCGCTTCCTGAACCCCGAGCGGATCAGCATGCCGGACATGGACATCGACTTCTGCTACGAGCGCCGGGGCGAGGTCATCGAGTACGTGACCAAGAAGTATGGGGAGGAGAACGTCTCCCAGATCATCACCTTCGGGACGCTGGGGGCCAAGGCGGTCATCCGGGACGTGGCCCGGGCCATGGGCATGACGTACGCCGATGGGGACAAGATCGCCAAGATGGTGCCCAACACCCTCAACATCACCCTGGAGGATGCCCTCCGCGATTCAGCGCCGCTCCGCGAGGCGGCGGAAAATCGGCCCGAGGTGGCCGACCTGATGGAGACGGCCAAGGTGCTGGAGGGGCTGACGCGCCACGCTTCGACCCACGCCGCGGGCGTGGTCATCAGTAACGAGCCCCTCATCGAGCACGTGCCGCTGTACAAGGGGGCCAAGGGAGAAATCACGACCCAGTACGCCATGGGGGCCATCGAGAAGATCGGCCTCCTCAAGATGGACTTCCTGGGCCTCCGGACGCTCACGGTGATCGCCAACACGGCGAAGCTCATCCAGAAGAGCCGGGGCGTCAACCTGGACATGGACCGGATCCCCCTGGACGACGCCGCCACCTACCACCTCCTGGGCGAGGCCAAGACCTTCGGGGTGTTCCAACTGGAATCCTCGGGCATGCGGGATCTCTTGCGCCAGCTCCGCCCCAGCCGGATCGAGGACATCATCGCCCTGGTAGCCCTGTACCGGCCGGGCCCGATGCAGCTCATCCCGGACTTCATCGAGCGGAAGCACGGCCGGACCAAGGTGACGTACGACCATCCCTTGATGGAGGAGATCCTCAAGGACACCTACGGGATCATGGTGTATCAGGAGCAGGTGATGCGGATCGCCTCGGACCTGGCCGGCTTCAGCATGGGCGAGGCGGACATCCTGCGCCGCGCCATGGGCAAGAAGAACCCCGAACTCATGGCCGAGCAGCGGCGGAAGTTCGTGGACGGCGCCGTGGCGCGCGGGGTCCCGGAGAAGAAGGCGGAGCGGATCTTCGGCTTCATGGAGCAGTTCGCCGGCTACGGCTTTAACAAGTCCCATTCGGCGGCGTACGCCATCATCGCCTACCAGACCGCCTACCTCAAGGCCAACTACTCGGTGGAGTTCATGGCCGCGCTGCTAACGTCCGAAATGGCCGACACGGACAAGATCGTGAAGTACATCGAAGAGTGTCGGGCCATGGGGATCGAGGTCCTGCCGCCGGACGTGAACGAGTCCAGCAACGACTTCGCGGTGGTGGGGGACAAGATCCGCTTCGGCCTGGTGGCGGTGAAGAACGTGGGGGAGGCCGCCATCCACTCGATCCTGAACGCGCGGCGGGACCAGGGGCGGTTCCGCGACCTCTTCGACTTCTGCGAGCGGGCGGACCTGCGCCTGGTGAACAAGCGGGTGATCGAGAGCCTGATCAAGTGCGGCGCCTTCGACTCGCTGGGGGCGCGGCGGGCCCAGCTCATGGCCGTGGTGGACAAGGCCATGGAAGGCGCTTCAGCGGCTCAGCGGGACCGGGCGCACGGGCAGGTGTCGCTCTTGGACATGCTGTCCTCGAAGGGGGCGGCGCGAAAGGAGGCGCTGGCCTTGCCCGATGTGCCGGAGTGGGACCGGCCGCAGCTCTTGGCCGGGGAGAAGGAGACGCTGGGCTTCTACATCACGGGCCACCCGCTGGCGGAGCACCGGGGGCTCATCGCCAAGCACACGAGCGTGACGACGGAGGACCTTGCCTCGCTTCCGGACAAGTCCACGGTCAAGCTGGGGGCCATCGTCACCGCGGTCAAGGAGATCAGCACCAAGAACGGGGACCGGATGGCCTTTGTCACGCTGGAGGACATGCAGGGATCGGTCGAGGCGGTGGTGTTCCCTGACCTGTACCGGTCCAGTATGTTCCACCTGGCGAAAGACTCGGTGGTCCTGGTGAAGGGGCAGGTGGACATCGGGGAAGAGACGGTCAAGCTCTTGCTGAGCGAGGTGCAGCCCCTGGTTCTGTCGGGAAACAGCAGCCTCCCCTTGGTCGAGGTGACGTTGGCCGGAGCGTCCGCCAGCTCTGAAGGGTTGCAGCGGCTGAAGGCGCTCCTCGAAATGCATCCCGGAAGTTCCCCCTTGCGTCTGCACCTTCAGCTTCCCGAGGGAGGTCAGGTCACCATTGCCCCGGCGCCCGGGCTGACCGTGGCGGCGGACGACAACCTCCGCCAGGAGCTGGAGGAGGCGTTCGGCCCTGGGTGCTTCACCGTGAGCTGATGACGGGGCGACAGAGACAGGGATAGCGACAGGGAGACGCGTTTTTGGTTCTGGGTTCTTCCCTGTCCCTGTCTCAATCCCTGTCGGTTCTGAGGATGTTCAATGCCGACCTACACCCTGGAATTCGAGAGGCCGATCCTGGAGCTGGAGGTCAAGATCCAGGAGTTGAAGCAGTTCGCCGAAGCGGAGAAGGTCGACGTCTCCACCGAGATCGCGCGCCTGGAGCGGAAGGTCGCCCGGCTGCAGGAGGAGGTCTTTGCCAATCTGACCCCCTGGCAGCGCACGCAGATCGCCCGACATCCCACCCGCCCCTACACCATGGATTACATCCGGCTGATGCTGGCGGACTTCGTCGAGCTGCACGGGGACCGCGCGTTCTCCGACGATAAGGCGATCGTCGGAGGGTTCGCGCGGCTGGAGGGGATGCCCCTCATGGTCATCGGGCATCAGAAGGGGCGGGATACCAAGGAGAAGCTGGCGCGCAACTTCGCCATGGCCAACCCCGAGGGGTATCGCAAGGCGCTTCGCCTCATGAAGCTGGCGGAGAAGTTCGACAAGCCGGTCCTGACCCTGGTGGACACCCCGGGGGCGTATCCCGGGATCGGCGCCGAAGAGCGGGGGCAGGCCGAGGCCATCGCCCGGAACCTGCGCGAGATGTCGGAGCTGCGGGTGCCCATCGTGGTGGTGATCACCGGGGAGGGAGGCTCGGGCGGCGCCCTGGGGATCGCCGTGGGAGACACCGTGCTGATGCTGGAGTATGCCATCTACTCGGTGATCTCCCCCGAGGGGTGCGCCTCCATCCTTTGGCGCGATCCGGCCAAGGCGCCCGAGGCGGCCGCGGCCATGGGGATCACGGCCCAGACGCTCATGCGCCTGGACGTGATTGACGAGATCGTGCCCGAACCCACGGGCGGGGCGCATCGCAATCACCAGGAGATGGCCACCACGCTCAAGGGGTCCCTGCTGAAGGCGTTCGATCGGCTGCGTCAACTTCCGCTGGACACATTGCTGGACCAGCGGTACCAGAAGTTCCGGCGGATGGGTGTCTTTGAGGAAGGTTGAGCACGACCGGTCGCGCGTGCGTGTGAGGCGCCCAGGCGGTGTCCGGGCGCCTCTCCTCTTTTCCCAATCCTGTGCCTACGGGATGGGCGGGGTGGGAGGTAGGCGGGCGCCCATGCACCCCGCGGCAGCAGCGGAGGGTGGAGCGAAAGGAGGGTCCATGCTCTTCATGATGATCGAGCGCTTCAAGAACCGCGACGCCCTGGCGGTGTACCGACGCTTCAGGGAGCGGGGCCGCATGGCGCCCGAGGGATTGACCTATGTGGGGAGCTGGATCGAGGCGAACTTCGACCGCTGCTTCCAGTTCATGGAATGCGACGATGCGCGCCTGCTCCAGCAGTGGATGCTCAAGTGGCAGGACCTCGTCGAGTTCGAGATCGTTCCCGTGGTTCCGTCCAAAGAGACGCTGGAGACGATCACCCCGATGTTGTGAAACATGCGCTCGGCGATCAGCCTTCAGCCGTCAGCCTTGGAACGTGCAGGGGAAAGAGGCTGAAGGCTGACCGCTGACGGCTGACAGCTTCCTCTTGAATCTCTCACCACATTCACAGGAGACCCAATTCCATGCCAATTCTACAGCCTGACTCCCTCGAAGGGCTCGCCAAGGACATCTTTCAGGCTATCCGCGTCCCCCCCGCCGGGGCCGCGTGGATGGCCCAGCTTCTGGTGCGGTCTAACCTGCGCGGGCATGATTCACACGGGGTCATTCGAATCCCACAATACGTCACCTCGTGGCGGAAGGGGGACGCCAATCCTACGGCCGACCCTGAGGTCGTGCAGGAAGGACCGGCCACTGCCCTAGTGGACGGCAAGCTGGGCTTTGGCCAGATCGTGGCGCGTCGCGGGATGGAGGTGGCCATGGAGAAGGCGGCGGCGGTGGGCGTCGCGACCGTCGGCATCTTCAACAGCAACCACATCGGCCGCCTGGCGGATTATACGGAGATGGCGCTCGAGCGCGACATGCTGGCCATCCTGGCCGTGAACGCCGGGGGCGCCGGACAACGCATGGCGCCCTGGGGGGGTCGCGCCCCGCGCCTGAGCACCAACCCCATCGCCTTCGCCTGCCCGGCGGGGAATGCGGCGCCCATCAGCTTCGACATCGCGACCACGGTCGCCGCCGAAGGGAAAGTCCGGGTGAAGCGGAACCGGAAGGAACAGATCCCGCTGGGCTGGATCCTGGACGCGGAGGGACGCCCCACGACGGACCCGAACGCCCTCTACGGCCCGCCCCCGGGCAGTATCCTGCCGGCCGGCGGGCATAAGGGATACTGCCTCGCCCTGATGGTCGAGATTCTGGGGGGAATCATGGCCCGGGGCGGGTACTCGACGGAGCATCCCGGACCCATCCTGAATGGGGTCTTCATGATCGTCGTGGATATCGCGCGCTTCGTCCCGCTCGGCACCTTCCGTGCAGAGGCGGACGACCTGTTGCGATACCTCAAGACCAGTCCCACGGTGCCGGGCACGGACCAGATCCTCACACCGGGAGAGCCGGAGGCGATCACAGAGGCAGAGCGCCGACGGACGGGCATTTTCGTCGAGGATCAGACCTGGGACCAGATCCGGGAGGTTGCGGGGGAGCTGGGGGTGGCGATTCCGACCACCTACTAACTGGTCCGTAAATATGTCTACACATTCCTCTTGGAATATGTTAGTATCTCTGCATGAAAATCGACGGCCGGCAGCTCCACCGGAAAGCCCTGGACGCTATCCGCGCGCTCGCGCTGGCGCGCATTGCCGACGGCGAATCGGTAACCGCCGTCATGGCGAGCTACGGCCTCTGCCGCACCACCGTCTACCACTGGCGGCGGAAGCTGGCGGAGCGCGGCGGGGACGTGTTGCTCTCGGCGAAGCCACCCGGGCGGCCGCCGCGCCTCACGCCGAAGCAGAAAGCCCAGGTGTTCCGCTGGCTCAACGGCAAGGATCCCCGGCAATACGGCTTCGACTTCGGCCTGTGGACCCGGCAGCTCGTCGCGGCCCTCGTCGAGGAGCGGTTCGGCCTCGCCCTCGGGGTGACCGCGGTGGGCCGGCTTCTGGCGGAACTGAACATCACCCCCCAGAAGCCGCTGCGCCGGGCCTACGAGCGGGACCCGGAGGCGGTGGCCCGCTGGGAGCGGGAGACCTACCCGACGCTCCGCCGCCGCGCCCGCGCCCGCGGCGCTGCCATCTTCTTCCTCGACGAGGCCGGCGTCCGCTCGGATGCGCCCCTCGGCCGGACCTGGGCCCCCCGCGGCCAGACGCCCATTGTCCTAACCAGCGGCCAGCGGCAGGTGGTGAACGCGATCTCCGCCGTGAGCCCGCTCGGGGCCTTCTGGTACAAAGTGTTCACGGGCCGGCTGAATGCGACCACCTTCCGGACGTTCCTCCAAGCCTTCCTGCGGGGCCGCCGCCAGCCGGTGTTCCTCGTGGTGGACGGCCACCCCGCCCACCGGGCCCGTCTAATCGCCGACTTCGTCCAGGCCCAGCGGGGTCGCCTGGAGCTCCACTTCCTCCCGGGCTACACCCCCGACCTCAACCCGGACGAGTTCGTCTGGAACCACCTGCGGCAGCAGGGCGTGACCAAGACGCCCCTCCGTCAGAACGAGTCCCTCCAGGTGCGGGTGGAAGCCGATCTCGCCGCGATCAAGGCGGATCGCCAGCTCCTCCGGTCCTTCTTCGCCGCACCGAGTGTAGCCTATATTCTGGACTAGGTAGTAA
>Ga0187865_1000506_pt1 | contig 53909 bp, 50 predicted proteins | sample June2016WEW_11_1_2_FD_132989 | JGI IMG/M metagenome (GOLD analysis project Ga0187865, IMG submission 132989) | Peatland microbial communities from SPRUCE experiment site at the Marcell Experimental Forest, Minnesota, USA - June2016WEW_11_100 | ecosystem: Environmental > Terrestrial > Soil >...
CCAACATCAGCTACCGCACCGGGCACAAGCTCAATCTGGGGCCGGGCCCGCGCTTCACCGGCGACGCGGAAGCCGACAAGCAGCTCACGCGCCAGCCCTACCGCAAACCGTTCGTGGTGTGAGACGGCGGCCTTCACCCGGGACTTCAATTCCGAAGTATATGGCGCGAGAGCCAGTTGCCAATCGTGGCCAGGGGGTCGCGTGCGTGAGAGGACGTCCGCCCCACTTTGGCCCAGTCGTGCGTTGTCCACGATTCGGCTCAGTCCGATCAAATCTGTTACTGTGAAGCCGGAGAAGAGACATATGGGGCCGTTGCGGTCTCAGCCGGGCTGCGCGGGGCGGGGCGGACGCTGATGGGCCGGCGGAAATCCAGGCCTGCCTCGGCCGGCGCCCAGACGCCGGCGGAGAAGCCGGGCCCAAGGGTCGCGCCGCTTCTCGACCGCATCCGCTGGGATTGGCTGGCGCTCGCGTTCTCTCTTCTCCTGCTGGCCTGGCTGGTCACCGAGGGCGATTGGGATCTCTTCCCCAAGGCTGGCTTTCTCGAAGGTTTTTATGACGCCCAGGCGCAGAGTCTGCTGCACGGCCGCATCGATGTTCCGCCGGAAGCCATCGCCACGGAAGCCTTCATGCGCAATGGGAAGGCTTACGGCTATTTTGGTCCCACGCCGGCCCTGATGCGCCTCCCGCTCGAACTGCTGCTGCCCGGCATGCACGGGCGCTGGGGTCGCGCGTCCATGCTGCTGGCATCCGTGCTGACCCTGGGTATGCTGCTGTTGCTGATGCGAAGGCTGGAATCGCGTTTTCCACTGGCCGGGGGACCACGCCTGCGGAACCTGCTGCGGGCCGTCCTGATCCTGGCCGCCGCCATTGGTTCGACGAATTTCTTCGTTTCCGCGGAACGGAAGGTATACCAGGAGTCCATCATCTGGGGTAGCGCGCTGGCATTCGCCCAGGCGGTGTTGCTGGCCTGCTACCTCATGCGCCCCAAGACCAGATGGCTGGCGCTCGGTTGCGCCGCGGCGCTCTTCGCCTTTCTGGCGCGTGTGTCGTCGGGCGCGGGGCCGCTGTTCTCGTTGTTTCTGCTGGAGGCGGCGTGGTTGGTTCCAGCCGTCCGCTTCCGCGCTTTCTTCGCCGGATCGGCTTGGCCGCGGCGCGCGGCCGTCGCGGTGGGCGTCACGCTGGTCGCCTCGGCGGCGCTCTGGGCGGGCTTGAATTACTGGAAGTTCGGCATGGTGTTCACTTCGCAGCCGATCGCCTTGAACATACAGTACGACCAGCCACGGCTCGAGCGGGTCAAGGGCAATCTGGCCTCGGTCTACAACCTGCCGCTCACACTGTGGGCCTATCTCGCGCCGGCCAATATCAGGTTCGCCGGCGCTTTCCCCTGGGTCTTTCCGGCGATGGGAAACCCTGCGCTCGCCTCTCGCTTCCCCAAGGCCCATTTCGATGCCACTGAGCCGTTTGCCAGCGCGCCCGCGGCCATGCCGGAACTTTTCCTGGGGGCCATCGCCGGCCTGGCTCTCTGTCTGGCGCGCCGCAAGGAGCTTCGCGATTTCCGAGCACCGATGTGCGGCGCCCTCGCCGGCTGCGGCCTGATCTTCGCGTGGGGGTATATCGCCTATCGTAATCTGCACGACATGTTCCCGTGGCTGGTGCTGGGCTCCGCGGTGGCCGTGGCGTATCTGCCGGCCATCCCTGGCGCCCGGCTGCGCTACGGGCTGGCGGGCCTGTTCGTGGCCGCGACGCTGTATGCGATGTGCGCCAACTTCGCCATCGCGGTTCGGTGGCAGAGGTACGCCAGCTACCCGGTACGCCCCGAAAAGCGCGCCGCATTCACCGATCTTTGTTATCTCATCGACAACGCCGGGCTCGAAGGATTCCTGTGGTATGCCCAACACTGGCGCCTTTACATTCCGGCGGCCTCATTTCAAAGCGGGAACCTGTTGGTCGACCGGACGCGCCTGGCCGAGCGCGGGGACCAGCCCGTGGTCCTATCGCAAGGAGAGCCGCAGAATGAAGCCGAGTATGCGGTGGATCTGCCGTCTGCCGGCACGTACCAGATGGCCGTTCTCTACGCCTCGGCCGAGCCTCGGCCCGTACACTTTTTTGTGAACGGGCTCGATGTGAAAGAGGTCTGCGGCCTCCCCACGGGCGGCTGGGGTCCTTCCAACCGGGCGTGGAGTTCGGCCGGCCTGTTCCGGCTGAGCGGCGGCGCCAATCGGATCGGCTTGGCGAGTCAAGGTCCGTTCCCACCGATCAGCATGCTCCGGATCTTCCGCATGGAGTGACCCGCCCGGATTTCTCAAAACATGGGGACTGACGACTCTGTCCCAAGGCGCGCGCCTCTCTCGAACCAACACGCTATCCCTCTGCGCCGCGTGGACAGAGCCGTCTGTCCCCATGTTTTCGCCCCGGCCGAGGATCCCCGCTTTCTTCCGTGTGAGAAATCCCGGCTATAGCATCCCCAGGGGGACGTCGCGATTAGGCGCGGGAAAAGCGCGGTCGAGGGCGGCAATATCTTGGGCTGAAAGCGTCCAGCCCGATCCGCCGGCATTCTCGCGCGTGTGCTCGGGCTGGCTGGCCTTCGGAATCGTAAAAACGCCCGGGAGACGCGTGAGGAAGTTGAGGATGACCTGCCGGACCGTACGTCCGTTGCGTTGCGCGACTTCCGCCAGCACCCGGCCGGCGGGGGAATCCAGGCGCGGCAGCGCTTCGTGTCCGAAGGGCGAGTAGGCCACCACCGCGATCCGGCGCTCGTGGCAATACGGGATCAGCTTGCGCTCGATGCCGCGGTCGCGCAGGTGGTAGAGAACCTGGTTTGCAGCCAGCTTATGGTGGCGCAGCGCGGCCTCGGCGGCTTTCACCTGCGGGACGTCGAAGTTGCTGACTCCGGTGAAACGGATCTGGCCCTCGTCGATCAGGCGCTCCATGGCGCGCATGGTGCCGGCCAGCGGATAGCTGCCCTCCCAGTGCAGGAGATACAGGTCCAGGTGGTCCGTGCCGAGCCTGGCGAGGCTCCGCTCGCAAGCGCGCAGCGTGCCGTCGAAGCTGGCGTTCGAGGGCAGGACTTTGCCGGCTAAGAACACCTCATCGCGGCGCCCGGCGATCGCTTCGCCGGTGAGTTTCTCGGCGCGGCCGTTGCCGTACATCTCCGCGGTGTCGATGTGCGTGAGGCCGAGATCCATGCCCACGCGCAGCGCCTCCACGGCGCGCCGCTCGCTGTCGCGGGGGCCTTCGATCATCCAAGTGCCTTGTCCGATGACAGGGACTTCGACGCCGGTCCAGCCGAATGCGCGTTGTGTCACGACGCCATTATCGCGCAACGGCGCCTTACCATTCTGAACCCGGATTTCTCATACGTGTACGTCTTCCTCCTGGCGAAACGCTGCGAAAACAAGGAGACTGACGACTCTGTCCCAAGGCGCGCAGCCTCTCTCGAATCAACACACTGTCCCTCTGCGCCGCGCGGACAGAGTCGTCAGTCCCCTTGTTTTCGCCCCGCCCGAGGATCCCCGCTTTCTTCCGTGTGAGAAATCCGGGCTGACCATTCTGGGGAAGCCGGTTCCCGGCTCGGGTGCCCACGGCGCCAAGACACAGGTCCCCGGCAATCCGGCCAATCCGTCAATGGCGTGTCAGACGACCACCACCTGCAGCTCCGGAGCGATTCCCCTGAGATCGTCGGCGTCGCTGGTTACCACGGCCTGCCCGGCCCTCCGCGCACAAATGACGACGTGGGCATCGACGATGTCGGCCGTCGCGGTTCGTGCCAACAACAGGCCTGCGGCTGTCGCGTCCGGTCCGTCCAGCGGAATAAGGTCCGTACCGGCCTGTCGAATGAGCCGGGAGAGGCGAGCCTGCCTGGCGGGATTCCGAATGGCCTGTGCCAGCGCCGTCGCCGGAATTGTAATACGCATGCCACGCTCTGTCGCGCGCGCGATGAGTGTGAGCACGCGGCGGTCGTTTCGGTCCAGGGCGATCAGCCCGCCAGCGTCGAAAGTGATGCCGTTCACGCCGCCTTCCCTTTTCTGGAAATTCTCTTCTGTCCCTGGGGAGAGAGAAGCGCGTCGGCCCACGCACGCTCCTTTTTCATTAGCGGGCCGCCCGTTTGCTGCAGCGCATCTTCTAGCATCTCCCTCCATCCCGCCGCATCGGAGAGGGCGACTCCAACCGCATGCTTCACGAAGGCAGAAACGCTCGCTGCCGCTCCGGCCGCGACAAGTGCCCGAGTTTCTTCAAGCTGATTGTCCTCAACTGTGATGGTGATCTTCGTAGTGGCCATACCAAAGACCATACCACGCAAATGGCCCCCATTGAAAGCGGCCTCAGCGGAAACCCCGCACTGTTGGACGCCACCACTGTCGTTTTTGGGGAGATTGAGCGTGAACGGCGCTAGCGGTTCAGATCTGAATGCCCGAGATCTCCTCCAACGCCGTTTGGGGAACGTTTGCCCCATTCCTGGTGGTATGGGCTGTTAGCGCCAGCAACCCGGCGCGGGCCGAAGCGGCAACTCTCCGAAATGGCCGACCAAAGCGGAGGCAGCCCCAGCCCGCGGCGGAGGAGCTAACTACTCCGCGGACGGCCCAGCGAGGTGTTCAGCCGGAGTCGCGGTCGGATTCCGACGAGCGCGCCTCATCTCCCGCTGGGTGTCGATGTCGCGCGCTCCCTCGGGCCATGTCTGAACGTGCTCCCACCAAGTAAGGAACTTCTTTTCATCGGAAAGGGCACAGGCCTTGTCAGCGTCTTCTTTGCACATCGTGCGACTTTGTTCATCTTCTGGGACCAGCTTTACCAGGTGGTAATAGCTCTTTGAACGTTCGTACCACGCGACGGCTTGGTATTGCTGATCAATGTGCTGGGCGGCCTTTGCCAGATCATCTACTGCAAGTCTTAGAAGTCGGACCGCCTCGTCCCGGTCGCCTGGAACTACTCGTACTGCCTTCTCCCTGCGGGCATACCCCAGGCGTAACCACCCGATGTGATATGTCGGCCGTTCTCGAGTGAGCTTGTCGAAGTACGAAATGGCACTGTCGTAATCCTCTGACCGAATCGCTTCAATCGCGTCTGACATACTCATCTCACTTGCGCGAGCGACTGGAGCTTCTAGACCCCCTTCGCCGACAGGAGCCGGTTGGGGAGGCGTTTCTTCAATCGACACGTAGTCGGCCTTAATTGGCTCGGGCAACCTCTGGGTAATGCCAGAATTATCTCGGACCACGACCGCATTGGCCTCGGCCCTGAACCGCGTGTACTCGCAGACGTCGTGGCCCTTCACTCTCGTGAGGATATGCGGCCTCATCATCGTGTCCACGTGGAGCATGGGAAGGGCAAGCCAAGCCTCAGTTTCTTCGCCCCGCTTCCGGCACGGAAAGACAAACTGAATATCCTTTGACGAGCTTTCCGATAGGGACTCCATATGTCCGCCGTGCAGGAAGCACCGTCCGATCCGAAAAGCACCCGTCAAAGCACTGCTCTGGCCATTCTTCTCGTGTGCTGTTGGAACTGGTGAAACACTAAACAACTGCTCCGTCGCAGCCTCCAACCCGTCAGCAACGTCGCCAAGCGGATCATGGGGAAACGGGACATGGGCGAGTCTGTTACGGAACGAGTTCACGTAACGCATCGCCGTCCTAACGTCGACTGGTGCTGTTCGCTTGTAGTCGGGGGGTACATCGCACGCCTTCGCCCACGAAGTAAGCAGCGGGCCCATGTCGATTTCAGAAGCAGTCAGAAAACCCTTAAGCGCTCCTACAAAGCGGCCTGAAAGGTCCGCCGCCTTGGCTATTTCATCCAGGATGTTAATCCACTGGTCCACGGCACCGTCTGCGGCTCCCTGCATCGACTTGAAAGAGCCCGTGACCTCATCCCATGTCTTGCCGTAGAAAAACTCCCGCTGTCTTCGCAGTATGGCGGGATTGGATCCATCCTCCGCAAGCCGGGACATGGCCGCGAGCGCAAGCGTAATCTCGGTCGCTTCCCAAAGATGGATCAGTCGCCACACCCGCTCATATGGGTCTGCGTCGTTGTGCCGCCTCCTCAGGAAGGTGTCGAGCGCGTCTGACACAGATGGCCAGAGAAACCCGCCGTTGTTCGCGGCTTCGAGGTTCAGGGTTGCGGGCATGTGGTTTAGGTTCCTAAACTACTAGTTTACTCCCCCTTTTTTTCGAATCGGTCCGCATCCGCACGCGGCATAACAACCCATTTTCTCTAGGCCGCCTCGACCCGAATCAGGTTCAAGCAGGCTGCGATACTCCGGCGTTACGCCCGCAGCGGTTGTCCCGGCCGCCTCTGGTCCCCCACGTGGCCGCACCAGGCCAACCCATAAGGTATTCAGCGGCACCCGATTCCTGTTGCGAAATCCCCTGCGCGCCACGAAACGCCCAGGAAGTCTGGTTGGGGGAAGTTTGCCATCTCGCCGGCCCGCAGAATAGGCCTTGGTAAACGCCGTTCACAACATCGGGTGGGCGCGAAAGCAGATGCGGCAACCGCGTGGCTGATGCGCGGGCGGCAGCCGCGGCGCGCATGAAGATTGCACGCGCCGGCACTACTCCCCCTTGACCGCTATATTCATTTTTATCTATATTCATAATTTAAAATGTTCGATGCTCTTCACCGACGAATTCGAGTCCTGGTGGAATAGCTTGAGCATCGAAGAGCGGGAGAGTGTGACCTATTCCGTGGATCTGCTCGCGCGGCTGGGTATCGAGTCGAAGTTTCCCCACTCTTCCGGCGTCTCCGGAAGCCGCTACGCCCACATGCGCGAGTTGCGCATCGGCGCCAGGGCCGGCCCTACCGGGTCCTGCATGCCTTCGACCCCAACGGAATGCGGTGCTGCCGATCGGCCGCGACAAGACGGGAAACGAACAGTGGTATGAAACTTCCGTGCCCCTGGCGGACCGCCTCTACCAACGGCGCCTGATCGAACTGGAAGAGAGTGACGGCCATGGCAAAAGCAAGAAACTTTAGCGAACTCCGAAATCGACTACCGGCGGAATCTCTCGCCCGCGTCGAGGCCCGCGTCAAAGTCACCCTGCATGACATGGCTCTCGATGAACTACGCACCGCCCGTGAATTGACCCAGGAGCGTCTGGCGGAAACCCTGGGCATCAGGCAAGCCACCGTCTCGAAGATTGAGCGCCAATCCGACATGTACGTCAGCACGCTAACCAGGTTTATCGAGGCCATGGGAGGCACACTGGAAATCCGCGCCTGCTTCCCGGAAGGCTCCGTGCGCATCAAGCAGTTCTCCGATGCACGGTCTCCGAGCGCCGGATGACCGTCCGTTCGGCAGCCGGATTCCTCCCGTGACACGCCGTTCACGGCAGAAGCGCCGTCGGGATCACTCGAAGCGACGCATTGTCGGCGCCTCGGGCTTCGCCCGCTACTGGATCGGCATTCACGCTGAGAGAGGGCCGCTACAGCCGATAGCAGGGCAGGTCCGTCGCTGCGAAATCATTGCCAGTTGCCAGCACCGGCTCACCGCGGGATACCGCCAGCGCGTATACGGCACAATCCCCGAAGTTGAGTCGCGCCCGGTGCCCCATGCCTTTTCCAAATCTCCCAAACGCCGCTATTGCCAGTCTCGTCTGGGATTCATCGAATGGGACCACTTCGCTCACCAGATCGTCCACCAGCTGGCACAACAAGCCGACCGCGCTCTCACCCAATCGCGCCCGAAGAACCATGCCGGCTTCCAGCAGCGACATCGGCGAGAGAACTCGGTCTGCCGCTGTTTCCAGTGCGTCCAGCAGCCGTTCCCGGGATGGCTCCCCGAGGGCAATCGCAATTAGCGCCGATGTGTCGATTACCATTAACTCGGAATCCCGAAAGCATCGTATCCGAGAATCTCTTCCGGGGTGCGGGCGTCGACCACTGGAAGAGCGCCGATCCTGGCGCAGAGATCGTCCACTTTCGTTCGATTGAGGGGCCGCCTTGTTTTCTGGAGCCTTTCCTCCAGAGCGGCAATCACGGCATCGCTGAGAGTCACCCCCATACGTTTGCTGACTTGCTCGGCTAAACGATGGGCGACGGGATTCTTGATATACAGCGTGCGCCGTTTCTTCTCCGCCACTTTTCGGGTCCTCATGACCTCCATTGTAAGGCAATCCCGAGGTATATACCAGAGTCCGGGCTGGCGAGATCCCTCCCGTGGCACACGCCCGTCACGGCAGCCGCGCGCTTCAGCCCATTGTTCACTCATAAGCCGCCTGCCAAACCAGGAAGCGTGCGATCGCCTCGGAATTGCGGGCCATGGATCGGGGCTCCCCAGCAGCCGCCTCACCGCCCCGGTGCCCCTCTTCATACCCGGGTGGCAACATCTTTGGCCCCAAGCCAGCGCCACCCTTCAGCAACCCCGCCCCTCCCCAAAAACACCCCAAATCCGCCCCCCAAAATTAGTCGTTGACAAACTTCCCCCTAAAGTTTTCTCAACCATTTCAATCACCTGGCAGTTTAAGGCCCGTCAGCCCGATTTTCGCCTGCTATACCGGGATTAGGAGGAACCATTGCATAATCCCTTCGCTCCCCTCATCGCCATCGCCCAGCGGGGGCATTCCCTCAGCGCCTCCCACGGCCCGGCCCCCGGCCCCCGGCCCCTGGCCCCCGTCTTGCCGCCGACCCTCGCCGGCGTCCGTATCCAATTGAAATACAGGCACTTACGCAAAGCCCCCCGTATCATCGGGCTCCGTGACCGTCCGTGTGACGCATCTTGCAAAAAAGTGCCTCCCGATGCGTCACAAAATCCCGACCCACCCACACAACCCATTGAAATAGAAGAACTTAAAACCTCATGAATAACAACTCCACATACCTGAACAGATGCGTCACACAGACAGGGTGCCCCCCGGCCCCTGGCCCCCGGCCCCTGGCCCCTGGCCCCCGGCCCCTGGTCCCCGGCCCCTGGCCCCCGTCGGGAGACGCATCTTGCCAAAAAAGCCCTTCCGATGCGTCTCCCAATCTCCAACCGCCACCGCAACCCATTGAAAAAGAGGGACTTAAAACCTCATGAATTACAACTCCACACACCCCAACAAGATGCGTCACCCGGGTGGGGTGCCTGACCCATCTGGGGAACCCCCTCCCCGGCAGCCGCACCCGCAGTCGCGGCTCTGTAACCATCTGCCAACACGCGGCATTCGAAACAACGCCGCCACCGTGCGCCGGCAGATTCCGCGGCTGCGCCCCGAAATCCCAAGACCGTTAGGCACCCAGCGCGCAGTTACTCGCATTGCAGGCGAGGTTCACGGAGGCATTATCCGGTCACCGGAATCTGAAACTCCTATACTGGCACTATGAAGCCCGTCCACGTATTCAATGTCATCCCGTCGTTGCCCGCCGCGCTCGAAGGCCTCCGTCAACTGGCGTACAACCTGCGATGGGCGTGGAACCACGACACCATTGAACTGTTCCGCCGCTTGGATAGCGACCTCTGGGAATCCACCGGGCACAACCCGGTGCTGATGTTAGGGACCATCGACCAGGCGCAACTGGAGGCCGCGGCCAAAGATGAGTCGTTCCTGGCCCAACTGGATCGCCTGGTCAAGGAAATGGCCTCCTACCTCTCGGCGGAATCCACCTGGTATCGCCGCACGTACGATCGGACGAACGGGTTGCTGGTGGCTTACTTCTCGGCCGAGTTCGGATTGACGGAGTGCCTGTCCATATTTGCGGGCGGGCTGGGCGTGCTGGCCGGCGATCATCTGAAGTCGGCCAGCAATCTGGGTGTGCCGCTGGTGGGTGTCGGCCTGCTGTACCAGCAGGGGTACTTTCGTCAATACCTCAACGCCGCCGGATGGCAGCAGGAGTCGTACGAAGACAACGATTTTCAGACCCTTCCCCTCACCCGCGAACGCCGGGCCGACGGGAGCGCCGTGACGGTGGAAGTAGCGTATCCCGGCCGTTCGGTGACGGCACAAGTGTGGAGAGCGCAAGCCGGCCGCGTATCGCTTTTCCTGCTGGATTCCAACCTGCCGGCCAACCGTCCCGAGGACCGCGTCATCACCGACCAGCTTTACGGCGGCGACCTCGAGATGCGGCTGAAACAGGAGATCCTCCTCGGCATCGGCGGGTATCGCGCCCTGGAAGCGCTGGGACTGGACCCCACCGTGTACCACATGAACGAGGGGCACTCCGCATTCCTTGGGCTGGAACGCGTGCACAAGCTGAAAGAGAAGCATGGACTCTCGTTTCAGGAGGCGTGGGAGGCGGCGTCCGCGGGCCTGATCTTCACGGGCCATACACCGGTCCCGGCGGGCCACGATTACTTTCCGGCTGCCTTGATGGACCGTTACTTCGGGGATTACATCAACCGGCTGGGGATCGGCCGTGGGGAGTTCCTGGCGCTAGGCCGGCAGAATCCGGCCGACGACGCTGAGCAGTTCTGCATGACGGTGCTGGCGCTGCGCATGGCGGCCTCGAGCAATGGAGTCAGCAAGCTGCACGGAGAGGTCTCCCGGAGGATGTGGAAGTCCATCTGGCCGGGTGTCCCGGAGGATGAGGTCCCCATCGGCCACGTCACCAACGGCGTGCATTTCCGCTCCTGGATCTCTCTCGAGATGAACCAACTGTATGACCGGTACCTGGGGCCGAACTGGCGGGTGGACGCCGATGTGAAACTGTGGCAGCGGGTGGAGGGCATTCCGGCCGAGGAGCTGTGGCGAACCCACGAGCGCCGCCGGGTGCGCCTGGTGGCATTCGCCAGGCGGCATCTGCGGTTGCAGCTCCAACGCCGCGGCGCGCCGCAGTCGGAGATCGATGCGGCCGACGAAGTACTCGACCCGGATGCGCTGACCATCGGCTTCGCGCGGCGCTTCGCCACCTACAAGCGCGCGACTCTTGTGCTGCGGGACGTCGAGCGCCTGGGGCGCATCCTCAATAATGTGGAGCGTCCCGTGCAGATTCTGTTTGCCGGCAAAGCCCATCCTCGCGACGATGCCGGTAAGCAGTTGATCCAGCAGATCATAAGACTGGCGCAGCGGAAAGAGTTCCGCCGCCGGCTGGTGTTTCTGGAAGACTACGATATGGCCATGGCGCGGTCCCTGGTGCAGGGCTCGGACATATGGCTCAACACTCCGCTGCGGCCCCTCGAGGCCAGTGGAACCAGCGGCATGAAGGCGCTGGCCAACGGCGCCATCAATCTGAGCATACTGGATGGCTGGTGGGACGAAGCCTGGCGGGAGGCGGCTGCCAGGAATCAGTTTGTGGGGTGGGCCATCGGACGCGGCGAGAGCTACGACAACGCCGAGTACCAGGACCAGGTGGAGTCGGCCGCCCTCTACGACTTGCTGGAACACGACATCGTTCCGGCTTTCTACGATCGGGGCGCCGATGGCCTGCCGCGGCGCTGGATCGCCAACATGAAAGGGTCCATCTCCCACTTGTGTCCGTCATTCAACATGCAACGTGTGGTCAAGCAGTACGCCGGCAACTATTCGACGGCGCACGAGAGATACCAACGGTTGACGGCGGAAAAATCGGCGCTCGCCAAGATGCTGGCGGCCTGGGTTTCGCGCATGCGGGCGAATTGGGCCCAGGTCCGCGTCGAGCGCATTGCCGCGTTGGCGGCCACGGAGCTGGCGGTCGGCAGCCAAATCCAGGTCCGGGCGTGGATCCGGCTGGGGGCAATCCCCGCCGATGAAGTCGCGGTGGAGCTCTATCTGGGCCGGCTCGACTCCGGTGGCGAAATCACGGATGGCGTGGCGATTCCCATGCAACCGGCGGGGCAGAGCCCGGAAGGACTTGGTATCTTCGAGGCGGCCGCGGTGCCGTGCAGCCGGAGCGGTCTCCACGGCTACACGGTGCGGGTCTTGCCGTTCCACCCCGACGAGCCCAAGGCCTTCCTGCCCGGACTCATCACTTGGGCGGATGGGAGGTGAAAGCCGCCGGCCTTGCCAACGCTACTTCGCCGGCGCGGACTCGCGCTGGTCTCTCTTGACCAGACCGGCCATGCCCCAGTCCGTCAGTTTCGTCACCCGGCCCTGGCCGTGCGGCGGGCCTGCTTCCTTGATCTGAAAGTCGATGCTCTTGGCGTGTACTTCGACCGACGCGTGTCCGAAAAACCAACCGTCTTCGTAGAGTCCGGATAACCGGAGGCGCCCGCCCGAGCTCGCCATTGAGACATACGTCACGCCTTCGAGTTCGAGGCGCAGCAGTTGGTGAATATGTCCCGCGACCACATACTGGACGCCGTACCGCCGGGCAAGTTGGTGCAACGCGAAGTTTGGATTCCGGAGCGCCACGTCGACTATCCAGGATGGCCGGTGCATGACGATCATCTTCACCGGCTGCCCGGCATGGGCTTTCAAGTCCGCTTCCAGGAAGACCAGCTCCTGGGCCGGCAGTTCCTCGGAGCGGCTATTGTCCAGGATGGTGAAATGCGCCCGTCCGTAATCGAAACTGTAGTGCGGGGGGTACGCGGCGTGCTGCTGGAACAGCCGCTCCGATGCCGGAGACCAGACGTCGTGGTTGCCGGGCGCAAGATAGAGCGGAAAGCGCCGGTAAAGCTGGAGAATCCGCCGGGCTTCACGCCACTCCGCTTCCGCTCCGGCGTCGTTCATCCCCTGGATGGTGTCGCCTACACTGACTACGAACGCCGGGCTTTCAGCGGCCAGTTCCTCCCACACCTGCTCGTAGACGCCCCGTTGGGCCTCTCCAGTCCGGTCGCCCAGAATCGCGAAGCGGAAGGAATCGGGCGCCGGGGCAGCGGCTCCGACGGCAAGCAACGCCGCCACCAGAATCCACCGACCCAGGTTCTTCATAAGGCTGTCGATCACCCGGCGCTTCACAGGCCCAGCCACTTCACTGGCAGCGTAGTCAGCTCGGGCACATAGGTGATGAGTAACACCCCGGCCAGCAGGATCATATAAAAGGGAAGCGTCGCGCGGTAGACGGCAATCATCGGCTGTCTGAAACGGTAGGCGGCGAGACAGAGGTTCATGCCGATGGGAGGTGTGAGGTATCCGAGTTCGAGGTTGGCGAGGAAGATGACGCCCATCTGCACCGGGTCGATGCCGAACTTCATGGCAATCGGGCGGATCAACGGGACCATCACGATGATGGCCGAGAACACGTCCATGAAGGAGCCCTTGATGAGCAGCACCACGTTGAGCAGCAGCAGGAAAACGTACTTGGAGTGGATGTGGACATCCACCCAATCCGTCAGCATGCCGGGAACGTCTTTGATGGCGAGGTAGTAGGTGAGGCCTTTGGCCACACCGATGATCATGAGCACGCCGCCCATCACGGTCACGCACTCGAGCGCGATGCGGGGGAAATCGCGGCGGAGGGAAAACCCGCGCGCGATGAAGCATTCCACGATGAAGGAATAGACCACGGTAACGGCGCCGGCTTCCACCAAGGTGCCGAATCCGCCGAAGAGGCCGACGATCACGAGCACCGGCACGGCGAGTTCCCACTTGGCTTCCCAGAGGGCCAGGCGCGCTTCGGCGAAGGAGAAGGCCGCGCGCGGCGCGCCGCTGCGCATACCGTGAAACACACCGAAGGCCGAGACCATCGCGACCATCAGCAGCCCGGGCACAAAGCCGCCCACGAAGAGCGCGTCGATGTGCACATTCTTGGCGTAGACGGCGTACAGGATCACCGGGAGGCTGGGCGGAAACAGCAGGCCGAGCGAGCCGGAGGCGTTGATCAGGCCGATGGAGAAGCGCTCCGAGTAGCGCGCCTTCATGAGCATCGGCAGCAGCAGGCCGCCCATCGAAACGATGGTGACGCCGGAGCCGGCCCAGGTGAAGATGGCGCAGCCGACGGCTGTAGTGATCGCGAGGCCGCCCGGCAGCCAACCGAAAAAGGCGTTGTAGACGCGCAACAGGCGCGTGCTGGCGCCGCCTTCCACCAGCAGGTAGCCGGCCAGCGTATAGAGCGGCAGCGAGGGCAACACTTCCGAGACCATCAGGGAGTAGGCGTTATCCGGCACGTCGGAGGCGGGTTGTCCGGAACCCCAGAGCAACAGCAGCGCGACTCCGCCCAGAGTGGCGAAGATCGGCAGACCCAGGACGGCTCCGGCGAGGACCACGGGGATGCCGATCCATAAGACGACATTCCCTTCGGGCCTTCCCGCCAGTCCGAGAATCAAAGGGACCAGGAGGAACGCGGCGGCGGCCAAGCGCTGTTGCGCGCGGGGACCGGCGCCCCGGATGGCGCGGATGGTGACCAGCAGAAGACCGAACGGCATGACGGCAGCGGGGACCCAGGTCTTGATTCCGAGGGCCAGTTCTTTTCCGCCGCTTCTTTCCAAAACGACGAACTGGTAGCTGGCCCAACAAAGTCCGGCGGCGATGGCCGCGGTGAGGCCGCAGGCGAAAACGCGCACGGGGCCGACCCACTTTTCGGGCAGAAACGTATTCGCGGACATGGAGAGCAGGCGATCGCCGGAAGCGGCCAGGCCGGCCCCGAGGAAGGCCACGCACAGTGTCAGTTGCTGCACGAAGACCACCGAGCCCGAAATTCCGGCGGTGCCCGCCAGGCGCGTCACCATGGCGATACAGGGCAGCAGCGACATCAAAGAGATCGCGGCAATCGACAGCCCTTTTTCCCCGGCTGAAAGAATGCGCCAGAAACGCCTCATTTGGCTTTGCCTTTGACGGCACTCTTGGCGTCGGCCTTTTCCGGAGTCCCGGCCGGATGCTGTGTCCGGTACTCGTCCCGCAGGCGCTGGACCTCGTCAAACAGGTCGGCCGGCACCATCTTGCCTTTCATCTTGGGGTAGATGGCCTCGGTCTGCTGACGCCATTCGGCGAGGGCAGCCGGATCGAGGGTAGTGATGGTGAGCGTGTTGGAGCGCTTCCCCGGCTGGCCCTTGGTCATGGTCTGGAGGGCCCGTGTGTCCTGCGCGCGGATATCGTTCTTCAGGGCCTCCCCGGATTTGCGCGCGGCGGCCAGCATGGGGCCGCGCTGTGCGGCCGGGATCCTCTCCCAGGTTGCGTTCGAAACGATGGTCGCTCCGAGCAAGGGCGCCCATTTGACGTCGCACATATATCCGGCCAGCTTGAAGAGCTGGGCCGTCTCCGCGTACAAGGCCGTGGTGGGCACGGCTTCGATGCCGTGCGTCTCAAGTTGCTGGACAATATCGGTGGAGGCCAGCGGCACCACGCGAAAGCCGTTAGCCTTCCAAAGATCCTCTTCCGTGGGGTAGCCGGCCCAGGTGAAGAGCTTGAGCTTGCGCAGATCGTCCAGCCGATGAACCGGCTTGGTGGAGAAAAACTGAACCCAGCCGGCGTCGCCCCAATTCAGCACCAGGTAGCCTTTGTCTTCGATTCTCTTTTCGAGTTTCGGGGCGATACGGTCGCGCACGAAATCCAGCTCCGCGTAGTTGTCGAACATCATGGGGATCTGGAGGGCCGCCACGCCCAGGTCGATATCGCCGAGGCCCGCGCTGGTCAGGCCCGCGGCCTGGATGGAGCCGGAGCGCAGCCTGCGTACGGCGTCCGGGTCGTCGCCCACCACGCCGCCGGCGCGGATCGACAAGTTGACATTGCCGCCCGAGATCTTCTTCCACTCGGCGCCCATGTTCTCCATCACCTTGTACCATTCCGAGTCGGTGGGCGCGAGCGTGGCCATGATGATCTCGACCTTCTCGACCTTCTGGGCGCGGGCCGCCCCGGCGAGAACGCATAGCACCGCGCAGATCACGATCGTCTTCCGCATCTCTCCTCCTTATTGTTGCTTCGGCGCTGCTTCCAGGAACAGATCGTCGACGTGCTTCAGCAACCAGCGCGCGCGGCGTTGCGCGACCAGGTTGGCCAGGCGGTTGTCCAGGTCCGCATCGGGATCCACAGCCAGGGCTTTTTCCAGCAGCGATTGGAACTCGGCTTTGTTCTGGGCCGGCACGCAGGCGTTCTCGGCGAACGAGACGAAGGTGCCGGCGCGCTTGCCTTGGGAAAGCTCCAGTGCGCGCTCGAAGTGCTGGCGCATGAGCTTCTGTTGCTCCTCCGGCTTGACGCCGCTGTGCGCGGCCTCCAAGGTGATCAAAAATTCGGGCACCGCGCCCGCGCCGAAGTTTTCATCCAGCTCCGCAACGCGGCGCACAATCGTCTCCACCAACGGCAGCTCCGCGATGAGCTCGGGGCTGGTCTTGGAAAGGGAAATCGTCAGCCCCCGGGCGGCCGCGGTCCAGTAAAGCAATGGAACGTCGCGCCTGGTAACGCGCTGCAATGCGCGATCGGCATCGTTATCGAGTGCCGCGGCGAAGCCCGGGTGATGCGCCTCGAGGCCGCGCATCCCATATCGATAAGCGCGGATATAGAGCTTGCGCGCACGCTCGCGGAGGGCATCGGCTCGTTCCAGGCTTTCGGCGCGGGCTTCGTCGATGCGCGAATCCACGAAAGCGTAGGAGTATTCGGTGAAGCCCTGGGCCGCGGCGAGCAGCAGGCCGGCATGCTTGGGCGATTCCGCGAGCAGGCTTTCATAGAGCTTGAGCCCGAAGGGGATGGCGGCCTCCGCCAGCTCGGGGTCGTCGTCGCTGGTGAATGTGTTGCCTCCCGAGGCCAGCGCGGTTCCGAGCTTGTCGATGGCCACCCGCTTGATCGAGCAGCCGGCCGACAGGAGCAGCAGAACAACGGTCATTAACGGTCTCATAGGCGCCCCACCTCTTCTTTGGCACAACCAGGTCCTGGGCTTCGCGGAACAGGATTCGCTGGTCCTGTTATCCGCTACCGCTTGCAGACCGCCATTGTAGCGTCGATCGCCGGGCACTTTCGCGAGATCGCCCAGCAGGGCTGGTTTCGCCTCCGCCTCCTGCCCCAGTTGCCGATGAGACATGCCGCGAAAGATCAGGCCGTCCAGGCTGGCGGATTTTCGCATTTGTTCGGCGTGGGCAAGTGTCGTGAGGGCTTCCTGGAAAAACGAACCAAGAGGAGAAAGAGGAACGGCCGGAACACCTAACGTATGGGCTTTCATGGTGCTGGAGGAGGGGGTCGAACCCTCATGACCAGTGAAGGTCGCGGGATTTTGAGTCCCGTGCGTCTGCCAGTTCCGCCACTCCAGCGGGCTGCCCGCGGCGAACCCTCAGTATAGCGTATCGGTTTACTCGCCGTTCTTGCGGATGCCTTCGACCAAAGACCGCGCCGCGTTGTTCAACAGAACCGCGTCGGAACCGGAGGCGATAAAGCGGTATCCGAGATCGTAATACTTCCTGAAATCCTTGGGACTCGGCAAGAGGATTCCGCAGTGCTTGCCATGCGACGACGCGGCCGCCGCGGTGCGCTGGATGGCGGCGACAAAGTCCGGGTGCTCGAAATTGCCGAGCATGCCCATCGAATGCGACAGGTCTGACGGGCCGACGAACAACACGTCCACGCCGTCAACGGCCGCGATGGCGTCCGCGTTTTCAACCGCCGCCGGCGACTCGATCTGGACGATGGTCATCAACGACGCCGACCCCGCCATATAGGGACGGAAGTTGGAGCCGTATCCGCCGGCGCGGTTCGAAAACGCCACGCCGCGCACGCCGGCCGGCGGATAGCGCATGGCAGCGACGGCGGCCTTCGCCTCCGCCGCCGAATCGATGCGCGGGAACATGATGCCGTGGGCGCCGAAATCGAGAACCCGATGGACGCGCTGCCGCACCGTCGATTCCACCCGCACCATGGCGATCGATCCACCGGCGGCCAGGGCTTGAATCTGGGGCAGCGCGTCGCGCTCATCGCCGGCGCCGTGCTCGAGATCGATGAGCGCCCAGTCGTAGCCGGCGTTGGCCATCAACTCGGCGGTCGCCGGAGATCCGAGCGAAAGAAAACAGCCCAGTACCACCTCGCCGTGCGCGAGTTGTTCGCGGAACAGGGCCGCCGCGTCCTGGGGCGCGGGCGCTTTTGGCAGTCTCGTCATTTGGTTTTCCCTCCCGTGGCCACTTAGCTCCAATATTTTTCGCCGGAAGCAAGGTGAGCCTTCACCACGTCCGGATTCAGCTCGATGCCGCAGCCCGCTTTGTCCGGCAGCGCGATGTATCCATCTTTCACGATCGGTCCATCGTGCAAAATCACGTCATCCATCCACCCGCCATTGCCGATGACCGTTTCAGCGGCCAGAAAATCGCGAACCGCGCAGGCCCACTGGACGGCCGCATAATTCGAAACAATGCTGCCGGTGTTATGCGAGCACATGGGTATGGCGAAGGTCTCGGCGAGATCGGCGATCTTCTTGGATTCGAGCAAACCGCCCGTGTTTCGAACGTCGAGCTGCGCGATATCCAGGCCCCGGTTGACGATGAAATCCGCGAATCCCTGGCGGCGCGCCAGATTCTCGCCCGTGAGAATGGGCACTCGCGAAGCGCTCGCCAGGCGCACCCAAGCGCTGGAGAATTCCGGCGGCATGGGATCTTCCAGCCATAACGGCTTAATGGATTCGACAGCCTCGGCCAGTTGGATGGCGGTGCGCAAATCGTACTCCCAATGGCAGTGCACCATGATGTCGTAATCCCAGCCGATGGCTTCGCGGCAGTTCTCGAACCCCTGCCGGATGTCCCGCAGCTCCTTGGAGGTGAGCAGGCGGTTCGACAGGTCGCGCGCTTTGTCGGTGGCAGGCTGCGAGTGCGGGAAGCCGAACTTGAACGCGGTCCAGCCGGCCGGAGCGGCCTTCATTCTGGCCGCCCAGTCCTGGCAACTGGCGGCGTCCAGCATGTTGCGCGGACCTTCATCGTGGTACATGCGCACGCGGTTGCGGAACCTGCCGCCCAGCAGCGTGGCTGCGGGCAGATTGAGGAGCTTGCCGGCAACGTCCCACAGAGCAGCCTCAATTCCGCTCATGGCCCGCAGCAACATATGGGCGGAGCCGTCGGTGCGATTCGCCGGGCCGGTGTATAAGGCCTCGATATCGAGCGGATCCTTTCCGATGAAGTAAGGACGCAATTCGAGCACGCCCTCCTTGATTCCCACGCCTGGGGAGCCGTAGCCCTCCCCAATTCCGTAAACCCCGGCGTCGGTCTCCACCTTGATCAGGGTGTAGGTCCGCTCGCCCTGCAGAACCATGACCTTGATATCGCGGATCTTAGTGCGCCCCGTCTCGGGGGCCGCAATGGCGCGATAACGCGCCAGAACCGAAGCGCCAGCCACACCGGTGCAGGCCTTCAAAAACCGTCGTCGATCTAAGATCCGGTTCACGGCGTTCAACTCCAGTAATTGCGATCCAGGCTGCGATACTGCACCGCTTCGGCAACGTGCTTGGCCAAGACGCCTTCCAATCCGCCCAAATCGGCGATGGTACGCGCCACCTTGAGTATGCGGTCGTGCGCGCGCGCGGAAAGGCCCATGCGGCGGACAGCCATTTCCAGAGTGCGCTCGCCGGCATCGTCGAGGGCGCAAAGTCTGCGGATCAGGCGCGCGGGAATGCGGGAATTATAGTAGCCGCGCGCCTGTTGCACCCGCCGGGCCCTCTCCACGCGAGCGCGAATCTCGGCCGAGCATTCGCCCGATGAGTCGCCGCGCAGTTCCTGGTAGGGCACCGCGGGAACTTCGACGTGAATGTCGATCCGGTCCAGCAGCGGACCGCTGATCTTGCCGAGGTACTGCTGGATTTGTCCGGGCGTGCAACGGCATTCTCTGGTAGCGTCTCCCCAAAAGCCGCAGCGGCAGGGGTTCATCGCCGAAACCAGCATGAAACGGGATGGGAAGCGCAGGGTCATGCTGGAGCGCGCAATGGTCACGGAGCCGTCTTCGAGCGGCTGGCGGAGCATTTCCAGCACGTCCCTGGGGAACTCCGGGAACTCGTCCAGGAACAACACTCCATTGTGGGCCAGGCTGACTTCGCCGGGCCGCGCCATGCCTGCGCCCCCGCCAATCAGGCCGGCATCGGAAATGGTGTGATGCGGAGCGCGAAAGGGCCGTTCGCGCAACAGTCCGGTGTTGCTGCCCAACTGGCCCGCGACGCTGTGGACCTTGGTGGTCTCGATGGCCTCCGGGAAGGTGAGCGGCGGCAGGATGCCGGCCAGCCGCCTGGCCAGCATGGTCTTGCCGGAGCCCGGCGGTCCGATCAGCAACACGTTGTGCGAACCCGCGGCGGCCACTTCGAGCGCTCGCTTGGCCATGGTCTGGCCGCGAACGTCGCGGAAATCCGGCGCGGCGGCAGGCTCCGCTTCGTGGCTGCCACCGTTCGGCGTGGCGGGCGTGAATTCCTCGGGGTGCGTGAGCAGGGCGACGACTTCGGCGAGATGGCGCATCCCGTACACGGCGACGCCCTCGACGACGGCTGCTTCGGCGGCATTCTCGGCGGGCAGAATCAGGTTGGGGATGCCTTCCTCGCGCGCGCAGACCGCGATCGAAAGGGCCCCGCGCACCGGACGGATGGTGCCGTCGAGCGAAAGTTCGCCCACCAGGATGTGGTGGTCGAGTCCCCGAACCACGCCCATCGCGCCCAGGATGCCGAGCGCCACCGGCAGGTCGAAACCAGCGCCTTCCTTGCGGACATTGGCCGGCGCAAGGTTGATCGTGATCTGTTTATTGGGATAGCCGAAACCGGAATTGATGAGGGCGCTCTTGATGCGCTCGCGGCTTTCCCGGACCGCGGTATCGGGCATGCCGACCATCACGGAATCGCGCGCCGAGCCGGACGAGAACATGTCGACTTCGACATCGATCGGATGAGCGTCGATGCCGTAAACGGCGGCGCTGCGGGTTTTGAAAAGAGCCATCCTCGCTGGCCTAGAGCCAGTATATGTCATGGCGCGGTCTGGGAACGCCGGACTTGCTGGGACACTGGGAAGAGACTACTTTGAAAGTATGAGCGAGCAGACCCTCCAGCTCCTGGATGCCTTCGACGCGCTGCCGTCCGGCGACAAGCAGACATTCGTCGTGGAAATCATGCGGCGGGCCCGTGAATTGCCATTCGACTCCGGCCCGATCGCCGACGAGGAGATTGGCGAGGCTGGCAAGTCCGTGTTCGCGCTCCTCGACCAGGAAGAGCATGCAGCCCGCGCGGCCACCACGCAGTCTCCGTTCGGGGCCATGCGCGGCGAGTTCGAGTTGCCGGAAGACTGGGATTAGGCGATTGCGGCGTGTCCCGGCGGCCTGCTAGAATCCAAGTCACCCAGTAGGTGGAGGACCCATGAGAAACGTACTGTTTACGCTGTTGCTTTCGGTTGTGGCGCAGCCGCTGCTCGCCCAGGGTGCGCCGCCGCAGGGGGCGCCCGACCAGCCTTACGTGATGGAGTATTACTACAAGGTGCAATGGGGGCATCAGCAGGAATTCCTGCAACTGTTCCTGAAGAACCACTACCCATTGCTCCAGAAGGAGGCCGAGAGTGGCCGCATCCTCTCGGTGAAAATCGAGGAGCCGGCCAACCACATGACCGAGGATGCGCGCTGGGATTTTCGCGTCACGATTCGGTTCAAGAACTCGACGTTGGCGACCACCGCTAATCCCGACGAAGAGCGTTTCATCAAGCAGCTTTGGCCCGACCAGCAGACTTACCAACGCGAGGAACAACGGCGATTCGAGATTCTGCTGGGCCACTGGGACCTGCCGGTGACCGACATTACACCCGCGAAGAAATAGCCCGGCCTCACGGCACCAGTTGGTAGCTGACGAACGCCAGCCTGCGCCCATCGGGCGACCAGGAGGGCACGTTGATGGTCCCCTGGCCGCCGAACAGCTTCGCCAGCACGCTGATTCGGCGGTCCGCCAGCGTCATGATCCGCAGCATCACATCCTGGTTTCCGGGATGCCCGCTGACGCCTTTCTCATAGGTGAGGAACACCATCCGCTGCCCGTCCGGCGAGAGGTGCGCGAACCAGTTGTTGTACCCATCGTCGGGAGTCACCTGCTCCTGCCCGCTCCCGTCCGGCTTCATCCGCCAGATCTGCATCAGCCCGCTGCGAACCGAGTTGAAGTAGATATACTTCCCATCCGGCGAATACTCCGGCCCGTCGTCCAGCCCTTCCGCCGTCGTCAGCCGAGTCTCTTCTCCGCCCGCCGCTGGAATCGTGTAGACGTCGAAGTTGCCGTTGCGCTCTCCGCAGAATGCCAGCGTCTTCCCGTCCGGCGACCACCCATGCAAGTACGAGGGCGATTTCTCCGTCACCCTTCGCGGAGTCCCGCCGCCGATGGGCGCCACATAAATCAGCGACCGGCGCTCGACCTGCGATTGATCGCTGATTGCGATCATCGTCCCGTCCGGCGAGATGGCGTGATCGTTGTTCAGCCGCGTGGCGAACCCCGTGTCGATGGTCTCCGGCTTCCCGCCGTCCACCGGTATGCGATGCAAGCGCCCGTCCCCGTTGAACAGCAGCATGTTGTCCCTGGTCCAGTTGGGCGCTTCGAACCGCCCCGGCGCTACGTAGACCACCCGCCGGTCCGTCGAGGCCACCGTGATGGTTTCCAACGTGCTGTACAGCTTCGGCTGCCCCGAGGGCGCCGGCGCCGGCGTCATTTCCACGCCGCGGAAGACGGCCGTCTCCGTGGCGTCCTTGTTGTGAGCGCTCACCCCGATCCCCACGTAAAATGGATCCTTCAGCGCCACCTTCATCGATCCGCCCGCCAGGTGCAGCTCCTCGCCTTCGGCGGCCACGGACATATAAAAATACGCTCCCGCCTTGGTGATCCTCACCCGCTTCGGCGCCGGCAAGTTGGCTTGCACCTCGTGTGTGGCCGCGCCCTTCTCTTCGCGCGATTGCAGCGACGCGAGCCCGCTGGCGTGCACCGCCGCATCGGCGTACGCCGCGTCCGCGTCCAGGCTCTGCCGCACCATCAACACCGCCTTCTTGTGCGGATCTCCGGCCGCCGCCGTAAACGCGACCTCCGCCGTCACCGACACATCGCCCGACACCTTCTTCCAAACGAACTGAAACGCGTCCGCCGTCCCCCAAATGTTCTCCCCGCTGGCTGTAACGCGATAGGTCTGCTGGGCCGAGTCGTATTCCACCGACCCCGGACGAAGCACGGCGCCGACATCCCCGTGCCCTTCGAAGATTCCCGGCTGGGCGATCATCGCCGGCGATAGCATGATCGCCGCCGCCATCATCCGAGCCACACTTCCGATTTCCATTCTCGAATCCTCCCGCTGACCGCCGACTGGTCCGGCACCGACTATATCACGCTTTCCATTTCACACGCTGTGTTAGCCTTCAATGTTGAGCGGACCGGATGTTACTGTACTCCCTGACCATTTTTCTTTCCGCCTTCCTTCTTTTTCAAGTGCAGCCGATCATCGCCAAGATGATCCTGCCGTGGTTTGGCGGCTCTTCGGCGGTGTGGAGCACCTGCATGCTGTTCTTTCAGGTGGTGCTTCTGCTCGGCTACCTTTATGCTCACTGGCTGCACGAAAAACTGGCGCCGCGCCAGCAAGCCGCCGCTCACATCGCCGCCCTGGCGGTGAGCTTGGCCGCGCTGCCCATGCTGCCCAATCCGGGTTGGAAGAGCGCGGGTGTGGCGCATCCTTCTCTTACCATCCTGGCGCTGCTCTCCCTCACCGTAGGGCTGCCTTACTTCCTGCTCTCCTCCACCAGCCCGTTATTGCAGGCGTGGTACGCGCGGACCCACCGCGAGGGGATGCCGTATCGCCTGTTTGCCCTGTCGAACTTCGCCTCCATGCTGGCGCTGCTGAGCTATCCGTTCGTAGTGGAGCCGAACCTGCCGGCGCGCATGCAGGGGTTGGTGTGGTCCGCCGCATACGTCTCGTTCGCGGCGCTCTGCGGAACCACCGCGTGGCGGGCGTCCGCGCGCGCCGCCGCGCCCCCAGCGGCGGCCCAGGAAGGCGCCCCAGCCATGGGTGGCGGCCCCGCCTGGACGCTGCGTCTCCTGTGGCTGGGCCTGGCCGCCAGCGCTTCGGTTCTGCTGCTGGCCGTCACCAATCATCTCACCCAGGATGTCGCCGCCATTCCGTTTCTGTGGATCCTGCCGCTCAGCGTCTACCTGTTGAGCTTCATCGTCTGTTTCGAGTCTCCCAGGTTCTACCGGCGCGCCGTCTTTCTGCCGCTGCTGGCGGCGGCTTTGGGCTTCATGGCATACCGGCTTTGGCCGTACCGCACCGACTTCGATCCCCCCTGGCTCAGACTCCTCACGCATATGCCGATTCGATGGATCATCGTTTCCTTCGCCGCGGGGTTGTTCGCGTGCTGCATGGTGTGTCATGGCGAGCTGGCCCGCCTCAAACCGCACCCGCGCTATCTGACGGGCTTCTATGTCACGGTTTCGCTCGGCGGCGCCGTAGGCGGCTTGTTCGTCGGGCTGGTGGCGCCGAACCTCTTTCGCGCGTACTACGAATTCCCGATCGGACTCGGGTTGTGCGCGGCCGTCGCCTTCCTGGTGTTAGCGCGGGGCCCTTGGCAGGGCGGCTGGGCGCCTCCGGCGCAGGGGCCGTGGATTACGAACAGCAACACGGTCAATCGTGTGTTACCGAAGAGACTGTGGCGCCTCGCCGGGGGCGCCCTTTGGGCCCGGCCGCGATGGGGCGCCGCCGCGCTGGCCGTAGTGCTGTGCGGCTACCTGGCGTGTCTGGGAGTGGTGATGTGGGAGATGGTGGACGGATACCGGGTGGTGGCGCGCAACTTCTACGGCCTGCTCCGCGTCGAGGATGAAGGCAATCCCCAGATGGATGAAGATGCCTGCCGGCGGCTCATCCACGGGACCGTCAACCACGGCGAGCAATTCCTGCGCGCGCCATACCGGCGCCGGCCGGTCACCTACTTCTGCCCGCAATCCGGCATCGGCCAGGCCATGCAGGCGCAGGAAGGCCCGCCGCGGCGTATCGGAATCCTGGGTTTGGGCTGCGGCACACTGGCCGCCTACGGGCGGCCGGGGGATACCTTGCGGATCTACGAAATCAATCCTCTGGTGCTCGACATTGCGCGGAGGGAATTCACGTACCTTCGCGACACGCCCGCGCGAGTCGAAGTCGCGCTGGGAGACGGCCGCCTGGTCCTGGAGTCGGAGCCCAGCCAGCAGTTCGATCTTCTGGTAATGGACGCTTTCTCCGGCGATTCCGTGCCGGTCCACCTCATCACGCGCGAGGCCTTCCGCACGTATTTTCGCCATTTGAAGCCCGGCGGCATCCTCGCAGTCAACATCACCAACACGTATCTGGATCTGCGGCCGGTTATGGAACGGGCGGCCGCCGCTTTTGGCAAGGTCGCTCTGGTATACAACTACACCCCCGATGACAACGACTTCCTGTGCTTCGCGTGCTCCTGGACCCTGATCATGGATGGCGCCACGGCAGCCGCTCATCCCGGCCTTCGGGATGCCGGCGAAGTGCTGCGTCAGGCGCGGCCATTCCGCGCCTGGACCGACGACTTCTCCAATATGTTCGGTATTCTGCAGTAGCGGCCGGATTGACTTTGGTTAATCGCTGTCGGCGGCCGCCCTCTTGGCGAAGTACAGCCCCACCGCGCGGTCGATGTTGGCGCGCGTCAACCACACCGGCCGGCCTTCATATTCGCCGATCGCCTTTACCAGCCGGTAGATATCCAGCGGATAGCAGGCCCGCAGGTGCTTCGAGCCTGCCGCCAGGCAGCGCTCGCGAAGGTACGCCGCGCAGCCCGGTTCACAGGGAGCCTGATGGATCTCGACCACCCGCTGGAAGATCTGGTCGAACACCTCGGCGCTGATGTTGTCCACCAGCACTTTGGTCTGGATGCGCCGCAGGAACGCCTCATCGGCCAAGTCGTGCGGATTTAGGTTGGTTGAGAACACCACCAGCAGCTCGAATGGCACCTGGAACTTCATGCCGGAGGCCAGCGTCAGGTAGTCGACCCGCCGGTCCAGGGGAACCACCCACCGGTTCAGCAGTTCGCGCGGCGAAAGCATCTGCCGCCCGAAGTCGTCGATGATCAGAATGCCGTTGTTGGCCTTCATCTGGCAGGGCGAAATGAAAACCCGGGTGGAGTCGTCCAGGTGCAGTTCCAGCATGGACGCCGAAAGCTCGCCGCCCACCGTGATGCAGGGCCGCTCACAAACCACCCAGCGAGGATCCAGCATCTCGTCTTCGCCCGGCGCCTGCCGGTGAACCACGGGGTCGAACAGCGTGATGATATGGCCGTCCACCTCCACCGCGTACGGCACCACGACGGTGTCGTGATAGATCCGCAGAATCCGCTCCGCGATGCTGGTCTTTCCGTTGCCCGTGCCGCCGTACAGAAACAGCGATTGATGCCCGAGCAGCGCAGGTCCAAGCTGGTCCAGGAGCCCATCCGGCAGCACCAGGTCGTCGAACGCGCGCCGCAGGCTTTCGCGGCTCAGCTTCACGCGGGCTGCCTGAGTCTTCACCAACTGGTGGTATTGCTGAATGGAAACCGGCGCCGGACCTACGTACTGGCACACTTCATTCCGCGCCATCGCCAGCGCCCGCCCCGCGCTGGTCAGGGTGAACGAGTAGTCGTTTCCCAGCATCCCCTTCACTTCCAGCAGTTGCTGTTGCCGGAAATGGTGGAACAGGGTTTCCAGCACGGGAAAGGAAAGCTTCAAGGCCGTGTTGAGAGCCGCCAGCGTGCCCGCGCCATGCAGCCATAAGTACCGCAGAATCAGATCGGTAACCAGGCTGCGTGGAATACCCAGGTCGTCCACGCGGTCGGGAATCACGGGCCAGGAATCCTGCCGGGTGATCGGCGTCACTAGGTTTCTCGCGGTCTTCGTCATGTTGGAAGCTCGTGGCCCCGGCCAAGAACCGGCATGCGCTTTGGACTATACAACAAGCTGGACCGGCGCACCAGTACTCCATTGGTTAACTGGGTCCGGGATTCACTGGTGGCGCGGGTGCCCTGCGGGGCTTTCCATCCGCGCGGGAATGGCGCAGCCGTTCTCTGAGATGGCGCAACTGGCGTGCTCAAACTGCACGGTGGTGTGGGAGATATGGAAACGCTCGGCGAGCATGGCATTCAGCTCTTGCAGGATGGCGTCGCTCGCCGAAGGCGGAACGTCCGCGATCAGCACGTGGCAACTCAGCGCGTGCGTGCTCGAACCGAGGCTCCAGATGTGCAGATCGTGAACGTCGAGCACGCCCTCGATCGCTCGCATGGCGGAAGTCGCGTCCTGAAAGTGGATGCCCCGCGGCAACCCCTCGAGCAGAATATTCAGGGCCTCCCGGATGATGTCCCAGGCGGTCCACACGATCAGGATGCCGATCAGGATGGAGAGTGCGGGGTCCACCCGCTCCCACCCGGTGTAGCGGATGACGATGGCGCCGGCGACGATCCCGAGCGAACCCAGCGCGTCGCCCAGCATGTGGACGAAGGCGCTGCGGACGCTGAGGTCATGGCGGCTGGCGGGACGCAAGGCCCACATGATGCCGCTGTTCAAAACCACTCCCAGCGCCGCCACCGCCATCATGACGCCTTCGTGAACGGCCCGCGGGTGGCTCAAGCGAAGCGCGCTTTCGTAGAAGATCCACGCCGAGAGAGCCAGCAGCGTCAGCGCATTTACGAATGCCGACAGAACGCCGGCGCGGTGATACCCGTAGGTCTTGATTTCGTTTGCGGGCTTGGCTTGCAGGTAGAAACCGAACCAGGCGAGCAGCAGCGCCAGTGCGTCCGTGAAGTTGTGGCCGGCATCGGAAACGAGGGCCAGCGAGTGGGCCTGGATTCCCGCAAATACCTCGACGGCCACGAACGCAAACGTAGCGGCCAGAGACCACCCCAGGATGTTCCCCGTGGCTCCGCGATGGCTGTGGACGTGCGAGTGCACTGCGCCGCTCCTCTTTCCAGTTTACAGCGCGCTACCGCACTTCCACCCAATAGGGCATCATGCGCAAGAAACCGCCCTTCATCCAGGCGTGGAAGGGCATGCGGCCGAAGGCCTGCGCCAGCTTCGACTCCAGCATATCGTCCTGCGGCCGGCGCATGACGATATCGAGCAGGCTGCGCCGCGGCGGATACATCACCAGGCTCACCTTCTCGCCGGCTGGAATATGGGCCTTCTTTTTCACCAGCTCGATGGCGCTGTCGAGGCCGCCCAGCTCGTCCACCAGCCCCCGCGCCTTGGCCTGCGAGCCCAGCCAGACGCGCCCCTGCGCCAGCGGCTCGATGTCGTTGAAGCCGCGCCGCCGCGCGTCCGCCACCTTGGCGACGAAATCCCGATAGCTCTCATCCACTCCGTCCCGCAGTATCCGCCGCTCATCCTCGGTCAGCGAGGCGTAGTCGGAGTCGATGCCGGCGTGCTTCCCGCGTTGGACCGCATCCTTGGTGATGCCCAGCTTGTCGTAAAGCCCATGCAGATTGGGCTTGCCGAACACCACCCCGATGGAGCCGGTCAGCGTCTCCGGATACGCCACGATGGGGTCGCCCGTCATGGCGATGTAGTATCCGCCGGAAGCCGCCAGGTCCGACATCGAATACACCAGGGGCTTCTGCTTGCTCAGCAGGTTCATCTGCCGCCAGATCTCGTCGGAAGCCACCTGCTCGCCGCCGGGCGAATCGATCCGCACCACCACGCCCTTGATCGCGGAGTCGCCGGCTACCTGCCGCAGCAGCTTGTCGAATCCGTACGACGTAAGACTGTTTCCGGTGGAGCCGTCGTCGCCGGCCTCGCCGCGGATGATGTCGCCTTCGCCGATCACCAGGGCGATCCGGCTCTTGCCCTGAAGGCCCACCGCCTCCATGGGCACTTTCATGTACTCGCCGGCCGGCACTTTCTTCAGTTCGCCCGAATGCAGCCGGTCCTTCAGCTCGCCCCACACCTGGTCTTCGAACCGAAGCTCGTCCACCAGCCCGGCTTTGCGCGCCTGGACCGCGGTGAACGGCCCCTGGTCGATGATGGCCCGCACTTCCTCGGGGGATTTCTTCCGTCCCTCCGCGATTCGCGCCACCAGGTTTTCGTACAGGTCATCGACCACGCTGGTCATCACCTCGCGGGTTTCCGGACTCATGTCGCTGCGGGTGAACATGTCGCCGTAGTCTTTGTACTTGCCGGCGTGCTCCACATCGACGCTGACGCCGAGCTTATCCAGCGTCTTCTTGAAGTACATCATCTCCGCCCGCAGCCCCTTCAGCATCAGGGGCTCTTGCGGGCCCAGATAGATGCGGCCGGCAGCCAGGGCCACGTAGTAGTCGCGCGTCGACGGCGCCCGCAGGAAGGCGTAGACCGGCTTGCCGGACTTGCGGAACCGCTCCAGGCCGGCGCGGATCTCCTCGAGCTTGGCCCAGCCGGCGGAGAGCCCTTCCGGCTCCAGCACGATGGCCTTGATATGAGAATCGGCGGCCGCTTTCTGTAACGTCATCCAGACGTTGGCGACGGTCAGCCCCGGTCCGCCGGCGCCCAGAAAGGCAGGCAGCTCGAGGGGAGGCTTTTCGGGTATGTTGCCCTCCAGCCGCAGCACCAGGACGGAGTTCTCCGCGATCTGGGGCGGCTTCTCCCGAAACTGGAACAGGACGAAAACAAGGAAGAAGAACGTCAAGAACACCAGCAGGACGCCGGTAATCAGGCCGATGAGAAACTTGACCATGGCTACTCCGAAATTAGCACAGGCCGCCACCGGCCAAGGTGTGAGAGCGGAGGGTTACGAAGGCCGGCGCCCGGCGCGGCGCCTCAAGATTCCCGCGACTGCCAGCCCCAGCAGGACCAGTGAGCACGAAGCCGGTTCGGGAACCTCCCCCGATTCGATCCACGACGCGTAAGCGGAGACGCTGGTATCGGCGAAGAGCTGCCCGAAAGAAGAGTCGAGGGACGGTGACGCGGAGGGCGGGTCGGCGCAATTCTTCGTATTATTCGGGTCCGCATAGCACGCGAGCAGATCGTGAACGCCAACGATCTCACCGTTGTAAAACGAAGGCCCGCCCGAATCTCCAAAGGAGATATCCACTTCGTTGGGGATGTCAGAATCCGTGGAACCCAAAGCATTGTTGGTGCAGCCAGTGCCGGGGTTGGTGCAGTTGTCGAAGTCGCCCACCAGCAGGTTGGGGGACCACCCGAGCGCGGATCCGTCAACGTCGTAGCGGTTCTGGCCCTGGCGCAGGGTGCCAAATCCACAACAGCCGGTCGTCCCAACTCCAGTCATGCCGTAACCGGCCAGCAGGATTGGTGAAGTGGTAGAAAACCCGGAGGCAAGCGAGTACCTGGTGGCAAACGACGGAGCGGCTTGATCGAGGCGAAGGACGGCCAGGTCGCCGCCCTGCGTGGAGTCTCCCGTCCAGCCCGGATAGAGGTAGTAGGTAGTCGCCGTATCTGTCACAATGCCGCCCGGCCCCTGGAAATACACAGGGATACTGCTCGGAACGGAGGAGCCGTAAGAAGCCGCAACGCAGTGCCCAGCCGTGAGGATGGAGTAGCCGTCGGACAACAAACTTCCCGAGCAACCCCCGAAGTTAACAACGCCGCTGAGATCGACCGTTTGGCCGATCGCATTGACGACCGAGTTGCCGTACCCCACCACCACCGGCGGGGAATTGGGGTCGCCGCTGGCTACCACGATGGCGCGCAGAGGACCGGAAAACAAACCAACTAACGTTATCAGGCAGATCGAGCGAAGCATAGGGCCACCGCCAGTTGCGCTAATCTCTCTTCACAACTGTAACACAACCCTCACGCATCGGCGCCTTTACGCAGCGCGCGCAGATCGATCCCCAGCGCCTGGCACTTCTTATAGAGATGACTGCGCTCGAGCCCCAGCGCCTTGGCGGTCTCGCTCATCCGCTGGTTGTGGCGCTTGAGTTCCGCGAGGATCTGCTCACGCTCGAACGAATCCAGGCGCTCGGAAAGGGGGCCGTTCAGGCTGGGCAGGCCGGTGACCTGCCCCACAACCTGCGGTAATCCTTGTTGAACGGAGGCGCGATCCACCGGCCCATCCGCCAGCAGCAACAATCGCTCCACCACGTTGCGCAGTTCCCGCACGTTCCCAGGCCAGGAATAGCGCTGCAGCTCCTGGATGGCCTCCGGCTCGAAGGTCTTGGGCTTCCAGCCGTTCTGCTCGGCAACCTCCGCCGCGAAATGCGCCACCAGCGGCGGGATGTCTTCCACGCGCTCGCGCAACGGGGGCAGCAGGAGCGGGAAGACATAGATGCGATGGTACAGGTCCGGCCGAAAGCCGCCGGCTGTCACCAATTTGTCCAGGTCGCGGTGGGTGGCCACGATCACCCGCACGTCGACCGGGACGGGACGGTCGCCGCCCACGCGCTCCACTTGGCGCTCCTCGAGCACGCGCAGCAGCTTGGCCTGCATCGCCATCGGCATGTCGCCGATTTCATCCAGGAAGAGGGTGCCGTGATGGGCCTGCTCGAACTTGCCGATGTGCCGCGAGGCCGCGCCGGTGAACGATCCCTTTTCGTGCCCGAACAGCTCCGATTCGATCAGCTCGCCCGGGACCGCGGCGCAGTTCAGCGTGACGAACGGTCCGTCGCGCCGCGTGCTGCGCTGGTGGAGCGCGCGCGCAATCAGTTCTTTCCCCGTGCCCGTCTCGCCCATGATGCAGACCCGCGCTTCGCTGGCCGCCACGCGGTCCACCTGCGCCATCGCGCGCCGCATGGCCTCGCCCGAGTAGACGATGGCATGCTGGCCCACGCGCTGCCGCAGCTCGCGGTTCTCGTCCTCGAGCCGCTTCAGCTTGAGGACGTTGTCCACGGTGAGGAGCAGCTTGTCCGTGGAAAGCGGCTTTTCGAGGAAATCGACGGCGCCCAGCCGCGTGGCGCGCACCGCCATCTCAATGCTGGCCTGTCCGGAAACCATCACCACCGGCAGCGAGATCCCCAGGTTGCGCAGGTCTTCGAGCAGCGCCAGGCCGTCCTTGCCGGGCATCACCACGTCCGAGAGCAGCATGTCGAACGGCTGCGACTTCAGCAGCTCCAGTGCGCGGGCGGCGTTATCGCACACGGTGGCCTCGTGGCCCGCCAGGCGGAAGGCCCGCGCCAGGGACGCCAGGGTGCTGGCGTCGTCGTCGACAATCAACAGGTGAGCCAAGTTTGAGGTTACCCTATTTGTGTGAGACCCACGAGCGGCAAACTCGCAACTGTAGCCGTGCTATTCGTGGCTGGATTCATGCTGGTGGCAACGGGCGGCGCCGCTCCGGCGTGTGGAGACCACGGAACCCGCGGCAGCATGCTGGTCTCGACTGCCTGGCTGGCTGCCCACCTGCAAGATCCCAACCTGGTGATTCTCTCAATCGGTCAGAAGGCCGAATACGTTCAGGGTCACATCCCCGGCGCGCTTTACCTGGAATACGCGGATACCCGTCTCGCCAAGAGCGCCGCGAACCTCACCTTCGAGCTTCCTCCCGAGGCGGATCTGGTTGAAGTCTTTGGAAAACTTGGCGTGACCAACGATTCCCACATCATTCTCTACTTCAGCAAGGATATGGTGGCGCCCACCACGCGGGTCTTCCTGACGTTGGATGCCCTGGGGCTGGGATCGCAGACATCCGTCCTGGATGGCGGATTCCCGGTTTGGCAGAGCGAAGGCAGGCCGGTTTCGACGGAAGCCCGCCTGGTGATCAGGGGTAAGCTGGAGCCGTGCCCACTGAATGACGTTATCACCGGCGTCGATTACGTGCGCGCGAACCTGCATCGCTCGGGCGTGGCGATCGTGGACGCGCGCGATCTGGAGTATTACACCGGCGCCAGCCACCGCGACGGCCAGCGCGCCGGCCACATTCCGGGAGCACGCGGCCTGACCTACAGCACCTTGCTCGACGAAAGCGGCAAATTCAGGCCGCCCGATCTGCTGGCCGCCATGTTCCGCGACGCCGGCATCCAGCCCGGCGATCGCGTGGTGTCGTACTGCCACATCGGCCAGCAGGCCACCGTGGTCTATTTTGTGGCGCGCTACCTGGGGTACGACGCCCGACTCTACGACGGCTCCTGGGAGGATTGGAGCGCGCACACCGAGTTGCCCGTGGAGACCTCGCCCGGCAAGGAATGAGGAGGCCCCCCTACCCTTATGCGGAACTTCTCAGGTCAAAAATCCGGGAAATCCAGATCGATCCACCCGATGTCGTCCAGGAGTTGGTTGATTGCCTTCGTGTGACGCCACCACAGAACCGGACGAGCAAACGGAAAATAGAAGTTCAGCCAAGCCTTAGCATACAACCGTCTGAAAGTCGTAGGCGGTTTGGTGCGACGAGGGACATCGTAGGCCGGCCCCCGGGGGTTGGCGTGTTCCCCGAACAGCCATGGGAAGACGGCGGAGTAAATGGTGAAGGGGATGGTGTGCAGTATGGTGATCATAGGTTTTAATGGCGTTCTATCGTCAATCTCCTTGCCCCCTTTTCTAAGCGCGCGGTTCCTCAGGTGGCGGCGCGGACGCTTCGAAATACTTCAATAGGTGCTCGATGGCAGCGCTGGCGTTCGGGTGGCCGGCGTCGAGGATCGCGTCAAGGAGTGTGTGCCAAGGCTGGCGGTCAACGGCGTCCGACGGATCACCCTGGCTCTTCGGCGGCGCGGCTTCGCTGGAGTGGGAAGTCCCCTGCCGCCCCGGTTGGTGGCCGCCAAGACCCTCAATCGCACGGCGGATGGCGCAGCAGTCCCTTTCTTGGAACCGGCGCGGGTGCCGGATGCTTAAGAAACTGAACTTCACGTCGCCAGCCTGGTCTTGGCATACCGTCCCTTGAGCAGCGTTGGGATCTGTTGCAAACCTGTCATCTCCCTCTGACAGATTGTGCCAGAGCCGACTCGACATGAGAATCACCAGGTCGGGTTCAAGCTTGGTGATGACCTTCCTCAGTTTCGCGTTTGCCCTCCTCAGATCATCGTCGCGCGGATACGTACTGTGTCCACCCAACGGCGGGCCGTCCGCGTAGTTCCAGTACGCAACGTTATCTAACATCAGTTGCCGCTCTGAAAGGCTCGCCGTTCGCTGGCCGAACAGGCAGTTAATCCATTTCGTCCAGAAACCGGCCGTCCACTTCCCATCGCGGTATGCAAGAACATCGTGATTAATGAAAGATGCTAGCCCGTCCTTCCCTCGTAGGCTTTGGTATTGTTCCTCGGTCTCGTTTGAGCCGAGGTACGTCGACTCACCCATAACCAGGATTCGAATCTCAAAAACCGATTTCTCATAATTTGGGCCGACCCAGGGGCAGAACTCCAGCCCGTCAATGTCGTCCCAGTGATCGTCAATCATGTTAAGCGAAAACCTCGCAAGAACTATACACCCTTTCCGGTCGGAGTGGGCGCATTATTCTCCGTGGTCTTCTGGCCGCAACTGGTGGCCCGCTGCGCTACCCCAGCTCGATGCGGAAGGTGGTGCCTTGGCGGGTGCGCTTTCTACCGAGATACGGCCGTGGTGGTCGCTCGCCACGGATTGCACAATCGCCCGGGAGTTTCGTTGCCCCTCTCGAAATGCCCCGAAGTGCTCCGAGTTGGCGGCGGCATCGTACGCATGGCAGCCATCCTATGCTGCCCGGCGCGGTTTGACTTGGCGCTCGATGGTTTGGCCAGACCTCCGCTGCGCCATGCGCAGTTCATAGAATGCTTGGAGGTTAATCCAGAGTTCCGGGGTCGTGCCAAAGTAGCGCGCCAGCCGCAGGGCGGTGTCGGCGTTTATGCCGCGCCGGCCGCGGACTATTTCGTTGAGGCGTGCGGCACCGATGCCGAGTTCCTTGGCGAGGGCTTTGACGCTCATGCCGAGGGGAACGAGGTACTCCTCCTTGATCGTTTCGCCGGGATGTGGCGGCTTCACGGTCATTTGCATTTCTCCCTTAATGATAGTCCACGATTTCAACCCCGGTGGCCTTGCCGTCTTGCCACACGAAGCAGATCCGATACCGCTCGTTAATCCGGATGCCGTACTGACCGGCTCGGTCGCCCTTGAGAGCCTCCAGGTGCAGGCCGGGACTCTTGAGGTCGTGGAGCGTACTGGCTGAGTGCAAGAAGGCCAGCTTGCGATAAGCGGTTTTGGCAATCGCTTCAAATTTCCGGGACCGGAGGCCGTTGAAAATCTTCTCCGCCTCGAAGTCTTTGAAGGTGCTTATCATGTCTGTATCGTATATAGATAATCGATGAATCTCAACGGGGAGAAGCGAGTGCGCTACGCGAGCTCGATTCGGAAGGTGGCGCCTTTGCCGGGCGCGCTTTCGACCGAGATGCGGCCGTGGTGGTCGCTCACCACCGATTGCACTATCGCCAGGCCCAGACCGGTGCCGTGGGTCTTGGTGGTGTAGTACGGCGTGAACAGGCGGCCGCATTCCTCGGGAGTGAGGCCCTGGCCCGTATCGGAAACCTCGAGGCGCACGCCGCCCTCGAGGGCCATGGTCCGCACCGTGAGAGTTCCGCCCTCGGGCATGGCGTCGATGGCGTTCAGGATGAGGTTGCGCAAGACGCGGGTCATCTGCTCCGGATCGGCCTGGACGGGGCACAGGCGCGGATCGAGCTCGGCGTTGGCGCGCACCCGCGCTTGGGCGAGCTGCGGCTCGAACAGCTTCAGGGTGTCGCTCACCAGCTCGTTGAAGCTCACCGGCTGCATTTCGGGTGCGGGCATCCTGGCAAAATCGCTGAACCGCGCGACAATCTGCTTCAGGTTGGCCAGCTCGGCGAGCAGAGTGGCGGCGCCTTCGCGGAAAACTTCGTCGAACTGTTCGGGGTGGCGCTCGCGCGCCCGCTGCATGTTCTCGACGGTGATTTGCAGCGGGAACAGCGGGTTCTTGAGCTCGTGCGCCAGGCGCCGCGCCAGCTCGCGCCACGCCGCCACGCGCTCAGCCTGCACCAGCCGCTCGCGCTGCGCCACCAGTTCGTGCGTCATGCGATTGAAGGCGCGCGCCAGTTGCCCGATCTCATCGGCGGAAGACGACTCCACAGTCGCCCCCCAGTCTCCGGCCGCCACCCGCGCCGCGCTCTCCGCCAGCCGCTGCACCGGGCGCGTGACGCGGGCCGTGGCCCACCAGCTCAGCGCAATTCCCAGCAGGATGCCGGCCGCCGCCACCCCCATGCCGGTCCGGCGGAGGACCGACTCGATCTCTACCAGATCGCGCCGCGAACTGGCGATCAGCAGCACGCCCAGCAGATCCTCCTGGTACCCTTTGAGCGGCAGGGCGTGGAACGTCTCCGCTTTGGTCCCCTCCCCCAGCGTGCGGCTGACCTCCCGCTTCTGCTTCTGCACCTGCTCGATGAGCGGCTGGACGTTGGGCAAGTCCTCCAACTGCCCACCGAGCAGCTCCGTGGGCGCAAACTCCTTTTCGAGATTGCGGTAGAGCAGCACGCGCATCCCCGCCGGCAGCACCAAAGTGGAGAGGAATTCGCGGCCAAGCTGCTGCCCGCCGGCGACGTACAACTTGCGGTCACCGGCTCTTGCCGTGCCCACCGCCACCAGCGACACCGTGACGCCATCCGGCAGCTCCTCGCGCCTCAAGAAGGCGCCGCGCGATTCCCAATCCGCGGGCTCCCGGAGCCACTCCTCCTGGTAGCCGAACCGGGCGGGCCATTGGGCGGAGGAAACCATCGTGCCGTCCCCCGCCACCAGCTCCAGCAGGCCGAGCCCGTGGGCCGCGGCAAGCGACGCGGCTTCGTTGTAGTAAGGGGAATAATCGAGGGAGATGGCGATGTTGACGGCGGCCTCGGAAGCCGCGATGCCATTGACGGCGCGCACGATCTCCTGCCCGCGCTGCGCGAACTGCTTGCGGAACTGCGCCACCAGTCCGTTCACGCGCTGCGTTTCCATGCGCTCGAACGCCTGGCGGGTGCTGTCGGTCACCAGCCACTCGACCAGGGCCACCGAGGCCACCACCGCCACCGTGAAGATCAGCAGCAGGCGGGTGCGGAAGGTCATGGCGGGCCGCCTTCCACCCACAGGTTCTCAAAACGCCACTCGCCCAGAGGCGTGATGCCCGGCCTGCCCTTCACGCGCGGATTCACCCCGTAGACATCCGGAAGATGGAACAGCGGGATGACGCGGAAGCCTTCGAGCAACGCGCGCTCGACGGCGTAGAGCGCCTCCGGAGAATCGGCGCGCGGCGGCTCGGGAAGCCCCAGAGAGGCGGCGGTGCTCGCGAGCGCAAGCGCCGGATCCATGGACCCAATCCGCACTTCCACCAGGCGCGCGTCGGCGCCGGCGGCCAGCGGAACCACGGAAACCGCCAGGCCTGCGTCGCGCGCGTTGAGGGCGATGCGCTCCGCGATGGGCCGCGCCGCGGCGTCCTCCACGCCCAGTGAAATGGCACGTACCGCGGCCGGAATGCCCGCCACCAGCGTGCGCGCCTTGGCGGCATCGGCCGCAACTGGAAACAGGAACGCGTAGCCCGAGAGCCACTGTGGCAGCAGCGCCGCGGAGACCTCGCCCTGGCGTTGCAGCAGCACGTTGTGGATGGCGGCGCGGTCCACCGCCAGCGCCAGCGCCTCACGGATGCGCGCGTCTTCCACCCGCGGAGAGAAAACCAGCGCCACCAGACGCACCGGCGCGGAGGGCCAGACCTTGCGTCCGGCCGGCTGGCGGCGCAGCTCGCTGGGGCCAAGTTCCGCCACGTCCGTCTTGCCGAGTTCGAGATCGATGGATTGATCGCGCAAGGGCCGCGCCATCTCGATTTCCACGGCGTCCAGAAATGCACGGCCGCCTGGGGCGTTTTCGTCGGCCGCGTACACGGCGCGCCGGCCCGCTTCCCAGCGCGTGATGACGAAGGCTCGCGCCAGGTCGGGCATTCCGTAACCGGTGGTGGGCGGGTCGGGTGTTTCGAAGGACTGCCGTATTTCAACGTGCAGTGTGCCGCCGTAATGCGGGCGGGTGGCGGCCGCCGCGGTTGCCGCCGCGAGCGCCGCGAGGCCGAGGCTACATGCCGCAAACCACGGTGATGACATAAGCCGCATATCTGCCTGTCAGGGGATCTCGCGCCACCGCCAGGGCCGAGGTTGCGCTCGAGGGCCAGAGCGCTGTGACCGGGCCGGCGAACTCCACCGGCGCGGTGAGCGGCGCGGCGGCGCGGTTCACAATGGCGAAGGCCTGGATGGCATCGGGCTCGCCCGCATCGCCGGGCCGCGTGGCCAGCGCCTGCGATCCACCGCCGCAGCTCGCTTCCGTGCCGGCGATGTCGCTGCCCCACGAGGCAATGGCGCCCACCGGATCGAGCCAGGCATCGAAGATCTGGGTGCGCCCGTCCACCATGGCCAGCAGCCACAGCGGCCGGCCCTGCTCTTCCACGGACGCGGCGGAATAGAATGGCGCTATCGTCTTTCGCAGACCGGTCTGGGTGGCCACGCGCCCGTCGAAGTGATTGCGCGTAGCGGTGAAATTGGCCAGCAGCGTGGCGCGGCTGCCCGATTGCAGTACCCAGGGCTCGTCGCCCGCCCGGCAATCGATCGAGAGCGAAGGCTCCGCCGCGCCGCCGCACACCATGCCCGGCAGAAACGCCTGAAAAGTCGCGCCGCTTACCCGCAGCCGGCCCCGCAGGTCGCGCGGTCACGGTTTCCCAGGCGCCAGCGGAACCGCCCGCCGAAACTCCCATGAGCCGTTCCGGCGCGCGTAGAGCGTCACCTGGGAAGGCGAGAGCACCAGCATGCCGGCGGCGGGGAACGCTACGTCCAGAATCTGCTCCTCCTGCTCCCACACCAGCTTTCTGTCGAGCGCCATGCCCGGCGAGGCGGCTGCCGCCGGTTCGGCCCGCTTCCATGCGGCTATCCAGACCTGCCGCTCGCCGCCCTTCCGCGCTTCTTCCACCAGCAAGTACTGCGACTGGTTTTCGGAAAGCGTGAGGCGGAGTTCGGCCACTGGCGCCACGTCGCTGACCCGCAGGCCCGCTTGCTGGAGCGCGGCTTCGAACGCGCCGCGCGCCTGGCCGAACTCGGCCGAGCCCAGAGAGGAAGCATTGCGGTACTCGACCGAAACCGGCTCGCCTGAGCCGGCGAAGGCGGCGGTGCGGCGCGCGAGCTCGTGCGCGGCGCCGTTCAGGTCTTCAGCGGCATGAGCGCCCGGCGGGATGAAGAACAGGAGCGCGCAGAAAACCGCGTGCCATCTCTTCACGGCTGCGATCATAACACATCGCGGTGCTCTCCCCCGGTGATGACGCGGATGAAGCCGCGCAGGCAGCTCCGCGCCACCAGGAACGCCACCGGAAACGTGATCGCCGCCATCAGAACGCAGCCCAGAATGCTTCCCATAGTCGCCTCTCCCTACGCGAGGGGAAGCTGCAGAACAGGGGCCAAAGCGCAAACGATTGATTCTCAGACGCTTGTCAATCTTGGCTTTGTGTCACGTGAAACACGTGTGGCACTGCGGACGCATTACGTCATTTGCAGTTCGGGGAGGCGGATGATCTTTTTCTGAATGGCATACTGCACGAGGTGGGCCTTGTTGTGGATGCCGAGCTTGCGCATCAGGTTGAATTTGTGAGCTTCGACCGTTTTGACGCTGAGCTCGAAGCCGGAGGCAATCTCTTTCACGGACTGGCCTTCCGCCAGCATTTTGAGAATCTCGCGCTCGCGCTTGGTCAGGGTGCCGAACCGCGGCTGGCGCACCGGCCCGCCGCGGCCTTGCACGCGGAAATCGTCCACCAGGCGGGTGAGCAGCCGCGGGCTGAGATAACTGCCGCCGCGATGCACCTCGCGAATGGCGGTGAGCAACTGATCGGCGGGACTCTCCTTCAGAATGTAGCCGCTAGCGCCGAGCTCCACGCACTCGGCCAGGTAATCCTCGTCGTCGTACATGGAGAGAAACACGACACGGGTCTCGGCGCGCTCCTTGCGAATGAGGCGCGTGGCTTCAAAGCTGCTCATGCCGGTCATCCCGATATCCATGAGAACCACGTCGGGATGGACCTGCCGGGCCATGGCGACCGCATCGGAGGCGTTGGCTGCTTCGCCGATGACCTCGACATCGGGTTCCGCCGAGAGCAGAGTTCGGATTCCCTGCCGGAACAGGGTGTGATCGTCAGTCAGGAGTACGCGAATTTTTGTCATTTCGAGTCACTGCTGCGGAGCTTCGCGGCAACTGGAGAGTGATTCGGGCGCCCTCCCCGGGTGCGCTTCGTACGGCGAGCGTTCCACCCAGGAGCGCGGCCCGCTCCCGCATGCCCGCCAAGCCGAATGACATCGGCCGATTCCGTGCCGTTTCCGCACAAAAGCCGGCGCCGTTATCCGCTACGCTCAGCCTGATACTCTTATCGGCGGAGCGAAGCGAAATGTTTACTCGATTGGCCCGGGAATGTTTGGCAATGTTCTGGAGGCACTCTTGCGCAACCCGGTAAATCACCTCCTGGGTCTCGATGGAAAGGCGCTCGCAGGGGGTCGAAATCCGCAAGCGCAGGCCGGCGGGGCGCATTTTCCGGAACCGCGCGGCCAGTTGGCGGAGCGCGGATTTCAGGCCCAGGCGCTCCAGCACGGCGGGGCTGAGCGCCGCCACCAGGCGGCGCAGCTCGGCCACCGCCCGCTCGGCGATGGCGCGCGTCTCCGCCAGGCGCGGGCGCAAAGCCGCGGGAGCGTCGCGCTCCATCATCTCCAGTTGCAGGCGCAGCAGCAGCATGGATTGGCCGGCTTCGTCGTGGAGCTCGCGGCCGATGCGGCGCCGCTCTTCTTCCTCCGCGCGCCGCGCCTCGGCCTCCAGGCGCCGGATTTCACGTTCCATGCGGGCGCGTTCGAGAGCCTCGTGGCAACGCTCGCCCGCGGCCACCAGCAGCGCCAGTTCGCGCGGCAGCCATGGATAGGGCACCCGAAAACCGAACTGAAGCAGCGCCGCCGAGCCCTTGGCAGGGCGGCATTGCGCCTCTGGCGCAGCGGTGGTGCTCCATGGGAGCGGGTAACGGTCAAGATCTATTGGCGAAGAGCCTATGGGGTACGACCAATAGGAAGCGTAGCGGCCGCGCATCTGAGGATCGGCGATGAGCCGCTCATCGGGCTGGCCGCGCTCGATGTAGAGGGGGCGCGCGAGTTTTCCAGCCGCCGGCCGGTCGAGCAGGAAAAGGCGGCCGGCGCTCGCCTGGAATGCGGGCGTGAGGATGCGGACGATACGGCGGAGCAGGTCCTCGAGACTGGCAGCCTCGGTTTCGGCGTGGTAAAGGCCGAAGAAGGCCTGGCTCTCGGCCTCGCGGACCTGATAGAAGGCGTCGTTCAGGATGAGGACGGTGGCCAACTGGAGCTGCTCCCGCGCCGGCTCGAAGTGGCCCTCGAGCACCGGGTCCAGCAGGCCGTCGAACTCCCGCAGCACTTCGTTCACCGCGGACGGCGGAACGTTCAGCTTGGCCAAGCGGCGCCCGTTATATTCCACCTGCTCCAGGAATTGGGGCAGCGAGCGGAGGCGAGAAGCGGCGGCCGGTGTGATGGCCAGGAAGGCTCGGATTTGCAGGGCATCGTAGCGGCGCTGGCGAAGCAGGGCGGTGAAACGCCGATCCAGGCGGCCGGCCGCGGGAGCGATGGCGCGGACCATGCGCGCCACGTGACGGCGGGCGGCGGCGGTGAGGAGCCGGTTGCTGAGAGGCATGTTAGCCAATCACAACATCGGCAATCGCGGCCAGTCCCTTTAGAGCTTAATCCTTGGTCAAATGAGCCTTAAACGCTGCAGCGTCAGGGAGGGGGAGCATCCTCGCTGTTTCCGTGACGCGGGACTTACCAACGCCGCCCGTTTCGAGACCGACTTCTGGGACTGCACCCGGTTCAACGCCGCGCAGGTTTTGTCGGCAGTTTCGGAATCGACTTTCGAGACGCTCGAAGGCCCAATTCCACGGGCTTCGCGCGGCGTCCCGAAACTTACCCTTTTCGAGGGGGGCGGGGGTCCTTCGCACCGTGCGAAAATGGGGGTTGAGAGGATACGCGATCCATGAAAGCCACTCGCGGCTTAGCTTGGCTGGCGGCGCTCATTATCGCCACGAGCGCGGTGGCCGAGGCCAAAGAGCCACGCTTCGTAACCTCATGGGACCAGCCACACACACACCAAGAACAGGAAAAACCGCCGGAAGTCCCAACTTCTTCTATTTCTATGCCTGCTGCCAGCGGTGCTGCTACATCCGTCCGGCCATCTGTGCCCTGTGATGGCTTTCACGGTTCGGACTTCGATTGCGACGGTTCCTTCTTTGGCTTCACTGTGTAATAATACTTTGTAGTATGGCTGCTGACTACGAGACGGCTCCAGAATGTCGGTGGATTGAGCAATTCGTCAGGGAAGTAGCTCCTGCCATAGATACCGCACAATGCGGGAGACAGCTTAACGGCGATTACGAGCTTTGGTTGCGGCTTCTTCCCGAGTCGCGCCCTAAACAGGTGCTGATCACTGGGGCGGAATACCAGCAGGGTGTTTGGAAAGAAAACATCGAAGCTGCGTTGGAAGAATTAAACTCGTAGCTTTACTTTCTGGTTTTACAACCCAGTGAATAGATGTGAGTCCCTGAAAACATTCCGCTGCCGGAAAGCGCTACCCGTCGAAATCCTAGGTCGCAAAGCCCCTGCGAATCCCTCATTTTATTTCGAATCGAAGCAAGAATTTGTACACGATTTGACTCATCGTTGAAGAGATCACTCGCTAGGATAAGTTGATCTCCTAGTTCAGTCACAACGGTGTCGAGTCCCTGATCCCGGAGTACTGCTTCAAGATCGTTCGCATATTTCTCTCTCACTTTTTCCAGATACTTCTTTGTCGCTGCCTCAAGGGATTGCCTTTGAGAGGCTAGGGCCTCCGCTGATTCAGGAGTCGAATCTGGTATGGCTCTGAAATGACGCGTTGCTTCGTCAAGCTGATCTTTTGACAGGTTCGAGGGGTCCTCCACCTGCATAATCGACTTGGCCTTTGCGAGATGTTGGGCGGGTGTCATGCGGTCGAAGGGGACTTCGGGTTCCGGCTTCTTTTGCTCTTCCGGGCCTTGCCTAGTCGCCACGGAGATGACGATCAAGCACACGATGAAAAGCCCAAAGCCGTACTTTATGACTTTCATGCCAATGCCTCACATTTGAATACACAGTAGCACGTTTCCGGTTGGTCAGACAGTTCAGCCGCGGGCGTTCCCTTGTGGCGGGTGTGCTAAGCTGCGGCTATGAAGCTCACGATCGAGCTCGACCGCGAAGTCGATGGCCGCTGGATTGCCGAAGTACGGGAACTGAACGTCCTCCTGTATGGGGAGTCGAAGCTGGATGCGATTCAACGATCTCAGTCGGCCGCGCGGGAGATTGTTCTCGACCGGATCGCCCACGGTGAGTTGCCTCCCGATTCGACGAATGCCGTATTCGACATTGCCGCATGAGCTCTTGGCCGTCGGTGAAGGCGCGTGTGTTTCCGAGGAACTTGGCCCTGCCGTCCTCGCGAAAGTCTCAAAGAAGACCGGCCTTCAACCCCATGACCTGTGACGGTGGGCAAACCGGGTACAGCCATCCATTTCCAAAAAGTGGAATTGGTGGCAGTCCCCGTTTTGCGGCCTACCCCACGTACTGCACTTCTTCTTCGAGATCCAGGCCGAAGCGCGCGCGCACGCGGGCCTTCAGGTCCTCAATGAGCGCGCAAAGGTCGGAAGCGGTTCCGGCGCCGGCGTTGTAGATCAGGTTGGCGTGATAGCCGGCAACGTGGATGTCGCCGCGCCGACATCCCTTGGCGCCCACCTGCTCCAGAAACCACGCGGCGGGGACCTTGCCCTCGCGCACCGCGGAGGCGGGGACTTCGGCCGCCACCGCCGGGGGCAGATCTTCGAGCAGCAGGTTCTTGAAGATGCTGCCGGCGCACTTCATGGTGACGGGAAACTTTTCGTTGCGGACGTTGCGAATGCCGGCGGCGGTCTCGCGCAGCCGACCGGCGTCGGCAGGCTCCAGCAGCAACTCCGTGGAGAAAATGATCCAGTCCTTGTGGCGCTTGAAAATGCTCTCCCGATAGTGAAACCGGCACTCTTCGTTGGTGAAGACGCGGATTTCGCGGCCGTCGTGGAAGCGGACATGGACCACCCGCTCGGAGAGGGAGTGGCCGTATGCGCCGGCATTGCCGTAGACGGCCGCGCCGACGGACCCGGGAATGCCCGCCAGGGTTTCCAGGCCCTGGAGGCCGCGCTCGATGGCGAAATTCACCAGGTCCTCGAAGACGGCGCCGGCGTCCGCCATGACGCGCCGGCCCTCGGCCGTGAGCCGGTCGCCGCGGTAGCGCAGCACGATGCCACGGAAGCCGCGGTCGGAAACCACGAGGTTGGTGCCCCCACCCATCACCATGGTGGGAATGCCGCTCGAACGCGCGGCGGCGAGAGCGGCGATGAAAGCTTCGACACTGCCGGTCTCGGCGTAGAGATCGGCGGGCCCCCCAATACCGAAGCGCGTATAACGGGAGAGCGGAACGTCCATGGAAACAGTTAAATTGGGAATCTCGGCGAGACGCACGCGCGTTTCTTCCGTAACCGGCATCACCTCAATTATAAGGGAGGCATTCCATGCGTTCCGCATTTCCGGGCTTTCCGCGCGAGGCCATTCAATTCTTCCGCGGCCTGACGCGCAACAACAACCGCGACTGGTTCCTGCCGCGCAAAGCGATTTTCGAAGATCAGGTAAAACAACCGATGCGCGAGTTGGTGGCGGAGCTGAACACGGCCATGATGGGGTTCGCCCCGGAATACGTCACCGATCCCGACAAGGCCATTTACCGGATCTATCGCGACACGCGCTTCAGCCCGGACAAAACGCCGTACAAGGACCACATTGCGGCCAGCTTTCGCCGCCGCGGCACGGTGGGCCACTCCGACGCCGGCTATTACTTCGCCGTGTCGCACACGGAGGTCGGAATTGGTGGCGGCGTGTACATGCCCGCGCCGGAAACCCTGCTGGCCATTCGCAATCACATCGCCGGGCGACACCAGGAGTTTCGGCGGATTGTGGGGGCACGCGCAGTGCGGCAATTGTTCGGCGAGTTGCAGGGGGAGCGGCTGGCGCGCGTGCCGAAGGGCTTTTGCGCGCAGCACCCGGCGGCGGACCTGCTGCGGTTCAAGCAACTCTTTCTGTATGTGGAGCTGCCGCCGGATCTCGCCACCTCACCCGCGCTCTACGGGGAAATCCTGAAGCGTTTTCGGGCGATGGTGCCATTTCTGGCATTTCTGACCGCTCCGCCAAAGGGCCGGCGAAGCGACGTAACGCAATTTGTCACGAAACTGTCACATTCCCGGCATAAGATAGGTGGTGACTAAACAGTCCCTCATATGAGCGCCTTCTTGATCGTGGTTCTGGTTGGATTGGTCTTACTGGTTGTTCATCACACGGGGACGTACGGCCGCCGGGGCCGCCGCTGGGGCGGCTAGACCTCTTTTTCTTCCTCTTCCGGCGGCTCGAATGCATCCAGCAGGTCTGGGTTCTTGGCGAAGCGTTTGAGCACGCGGATGATCTCGCCCGAGCGGAAACCGGCGCGCAGCAGCCGGCGATAGGCGGCGGCGAGGTCCTTGTCTTCCCGAAAAAGCCCCTCGCGCTCCGCCAGGCGGTACTTGCGGCGGATCACACCTTCGATCAGGGCTTCCTCGTCAACGTCCTGGTAGACCCTTTGCACCGTGCGTTCCGCCAGGGACGGCGCCACGCGCCGGTGCCGCAGATCCTGGATGACGCGCGTCCGGCCCAGTTTCTCGTTGGCCAGACGCGCGGAGGCGAATCCCTCCGCGTAGCGGCGGTCGTCCAGGTAGCCGACGTCCTTCAACCGGGCCAGCACTTCCTCCACGTCGGCGGCGCGCTCGGCCCGGCGGCGCAGTTTTTCCCGCAGTTCGCCGGTGGAATGGGCCCGCCCGGCGAGCGCCTTGACGGCGTATGTCCATAATGCGCCGCCATCCAGCAGGCGAATTTTGCGTTCCCCCATGATCGGGATTCTCATGAGGAGTATACTGGAAAATGGTTCAAGCTGTCGGCTTGGATAGGAGGAAACATGGATAAGAATGGGCTTTCCAGCTTCTTGCTGGGACTCGGCGTGGGTGTGGGCATCGGCATGCTGTTCGCGCCGAAGTCCGGAGAGGATACCCGCAAGATCATCAAGGACAAAGCGGGCGAAGGCACCGATTATGTAAAGCAGCGCAGCTCGGAGATCAAGCAGACCGCCACGGAGTGGGTGGAGAAGGGCAAGGAAGCTCTGGGCCGTCAGAAGGAAACCATCTCCGATGCCGTGGAGGCCGGTAAGCAGGCTTATCGCGACGCCGTTAGCCCGCGCGAGCCCTCCAGCGAAGGCACGGCGACGTAACCCAGGAACTGGGGGGAGGGTCCTCGCGCGTGACTGAAGACACGTTTCGCATGGTGGTGGCGGCGGCCGTGGCGCTGGCGTGCATTGCGTTCGTGGTGCAGGCCGTGGCGGCGTTCGCCCTCTACCGCGTCGCCCGAAGGGTGCAGCAAAAGGTCGAGCCGCTGGCGGACCAGGCCGAGCCCGTCATCGAGAAGCTCGGACCGATGATCGACCAGGTCGGACTGGCGGCCCTTAAGGTGTGGCCGGCAGCCGACAGAATCGGAGTCGTAGCCGGCAAAGTGGCGCCGGTGGTCGATCAAGTGAGGATGGTTCTAGCCACCACCAACCGCATCGTGGAAGAGACCCGCCCGCGGATATCCGAGCTTTCCGGTGAAGCCGTGGAGATCGCCAGATCGGCGCGCGAGCAGGTCGAGAGCATCGGCGACCTCCTGCATGACGCCGGCGATCGCGCCCGCTCCCGGCTCGAGCAGATCGACCAGGCCGTCGACAGCACCGTCGAGCAGGTCGGCCAAGTGGGCGACGCCATGAAGCGCGCGGCGTTGCGGCCGGTGCGCGAAGTAAACGGCTTGGCGGTCGGGATTTCGGCCGCGGTTTCCACCCTGGTGCACCACTCGCGCAAACCCTCCGTCGATCAAGCCACGCAGGACGAGGAGATGTTTATCTGACTGCCGTCACAGCAGATTTACATCCATCCCGGCGATGAAATCGATTCCCGGAATCACCAGCCCCTGCAAACGGTGGTCGTTTGTCAGAAATAGATCTACACCGGCGTGCGCGGCGCTGGCCAGGTGAATGGCGTCGGGTGGCGATACCCGGTTGTCTCCTCGAATTCGCGCATAACGCTCGGCCGTCTCAATGGTGAACGGGAGTAGTTCCACCGCGGGCGGGCGAACCACTTCCCGGACCCGCAGAGCCAGATCGGACGCACCCCGTTTGTAAGGTCCCGTGAGGACCTCGCCGAACCCATCGTTCCCGTTCGGTTCGGATGAACGCTTCTCCTCCGCCGAGGCTCTGGAAGACCTCTTTCCCAATCCCCCACAATCGGAGAAGCGGTGATTCACCCGGTGGCTGCACGTCGCCCGCTACGATCCTCACCGTCGAATCGCCGCGCCGGCGGGCCGGCTCGATGTACTCGTGGCGAGCATGTTCCCGCACTCGATCGGAGTACTTGATTTGGCCCATGCTTCGAGGATGGCATAAGCATGCATAACATTCAAATTTTTATAGCTATGTCTGCTATGATTGCTTTGCCGAATCCTCCCGCCGCACGAATGCCACCACCAGCCGAATCTGCTCGTAAGTGATCTCCGCCGGCAGCGCTTCGCGCAACGGCTTCAGCCATTGCGAGCCCAGCCGGCGCACCACTTCTTCAATCTGGCGGTGATTGGCTTCTCCCACCCACTCCATGCGATACTCCAGCCGTCCTTTTTCCACCAAGTCGGCCACCATGTTGATTACCGTCGAAGACTGGCGGCCGCGAATCCGCGCGATCTCTTCGAAGCTCTTGCCCTCCCCCACCAGGCGCAAGGTCTCTTCGGCGGGTGAAACCTGCGACACCTCGGGGCGCCCTTTGGGCCCGGCGGCGCGGGCCCCGTTGCGGTAAGCCTCGAAGGCGGCGAAGATTTCGCCTCCGTACAATTCCGCCTTGCGCTCGCCGATTCCGGCAACGCCCAGCAACTCGCGGAGATTCGAAGGCTGCTTGCGGCAAAGATCCTCGAGCGCGGCGTCGCTGAGCACGATGTAGGCCGGAACGGCGGCGCGCTGGGCCGTGCGCCAGCGCCATTCCTTGAAGAATTCGAGCAGTTCGCGATCCGGCGGCTTCGGCGCCGGGAGCCGGGCTTGCCCGGTCCCTACAGGAATCGGTTCCTCGCGCGGAGCCGCCGCCTTCGGCTTGCGCCTCTTCTTCCTCGCCAGCGGTTCTTCCGATGGCGCCTGGAGCCACTCCGGGATGTTTCCGCAGACGTCGCACATCTCGCAGCGCTGCCACTTGGGCACCTGGCCGAAGTGCGTGCAGATCTGCAAATGCCGGCACCGGCCGCTTTCGACGAAGCGCCGGACGGCGTGGTACCGCTGCCAGGCGCGCTCCTTCTCGCCGGGGTCGTTCAGCTTTTCGATGAAGTAGGCCAGCAGTCCCGCGTCTTTCGGCTGCCAGAGCAGCGCGCAATCGGCGGGCAGCCCGTCGCGCCCCGCGCGCCCCGCCTCCTGATAAAACTGCTCGACCGATTTCGGCAGCGAGGTGTGGATCACGGCGCGCACCGCCGGCTTGTTGATCCCCAGCCCGAAAGCGATGGTGCCCACCAGCACGCGCACTTCGTCGTTCATCCAGCGCTCCTGGTTGCGGCGGCGGGTCGCGGTCTCCATCTGGCCGTGGTAGGGGACCGCCGCGATGCGCCGGTCCGCCAGAAAATCCACGGTTTGTTCCACCGTGGCGATGGTGGGGGCGTACACGATCGCGCTTTCGCCCTGGTAGGCGCGCAGGGCCGCCAGCAGCAGGCGCGGGTGCGTCTCCTTGTCGCACTGGTGCGCCACGTAGCGCAGGTTGGCGCGGTGGAAACTGGCGATGTACTTGTGCGGCTCGCGGAGCCGCAGTTGTTCCAGAATGTCGTGCCGGACGCGGCGCGTGGCGCTGGCGGTGAACGCCGCGATCGGCTTATCGGGGAAGTTCTCGCGCAGCGAGCTGAGCTGGCGGTATTCGGGGCGGAACTCGTGCCCCCATTCGGAGATGCAGTGCGCCTCGTCGATGGCGAAGAACGCCAGCGGCAGCTTCCGCAGCCAGTCGATGGTATCCGGCCGCGCCAGCCGTTCCGGCGAAAGGTACAGCAGCCGGAAGGCGCCCTGCGCGGCCGCGCGCATCACCCCGCGCTGCTCTTCGGCCGGCTGCGTGCTGTTGAGGACGGCCGCCGGAATCCCCATGTCGCCGAGCTGCGCCACCTGGTCCTGCATGAGCGCGATCAGCGGCGAGATCACCACCACCGTCTGGCCCAGCGCCAGCGCGGGCAACTGGTAGCACAGCGACTTGCCGCCGCCGGTCGGCATGATCACCGCCACGTCGTTGCCGGCCAGCAGGCTTTGGACGATCCGCTCCTGCATGGGGCGGAACGAGTCGTAGCCCCAGTACTTCTTCAGGGCTGCGTAGAGGTCGGGCACCGTAGACCTACGAGTGTATCAAGCGCACCCTCCGCGCCGGCGCCGCCTCCAGCATCTCGCGCACCGTCTGGTGCGTCACGGGGTGGCGCAGGCCGGGCGCGAGATCCGCCAGCGGCGCCAGCACGAAGCGCCGCTCGGCCATCCGCGGGTGCGGGATTTCCAGCGTTGCGCTGCGCACCACGGCCTGGCCGTAGAGCAGGATATCGATATCGATGGTCCGCGGCCCCTTAGCGACCGTGCGAACGCGGCCCAGCGCACGCTCGATCTTGCCGATGCGCGAGAGCAGGTGCATGGGAAACAGGCCGGTCTCAGCTTCCACCACCAGGTTCAGGAACCAGCGCTGCTCGGTGTAGTCCACGGGCTCCGTCTCGTACACCGGCGAGGTGCGCAGAACGCGCACGTCCAGCGGCGCGAGCCGCCCGATGGCCGCCCGCAGGTTGGCTTCGCGGTCGCCCAGGTTGGAGCCGAGGCTGAGGTAGATGGTCTGGTGGGGCATGCTTTAGCTTGCCCTCATCAGAATAGCGCCGGCTGGTCATCGTTGCGCAGCTTGGGCTTCACGTTGAAGTAGTCGAACGCCAGTTCCGTGGCCGTGCGCCCGCGCGGCGTGCGGTTGAGAAACCCGAGCTGGATCAGGTACGGTTCGTACACCTCTTCGATGGTGTCCGGCTCCTCGGAGATGGACGCCGCAATGGTGTTCACGCCCACCGGGCCGCCGCGGTACTTCTCGAGGATGGTCAGCATGATCTTCTGGTCGATCTCGTCCAGGCCGTAGCGATCCACGTCCAGCAGGTTGAGCGCGGTCTGCGCCACCGGCTGCGTGATGCGGCCGTCGGCGCGCACTTGCGCGTAATCGCGGACGCGCCGCAGCAGGCGATTGGCGATGCGCGGCGTCCCGCGGCAGCGGCGCGCGATCTCTTCGGCGGCGCCCTCTTCGATGGCCACGCCGAGCAGGCGCGCCGAGCGGTTCACGATGGTCCGCAGCTCATCCACCTGGTAGGGATCGAGCCGCAGCACCAGCCCGAAGCGGCCCCGCAGCGGCGCGCTCACCAGGCCCTGCCGCGTGGTGGCGCCGATGGCCGTAAACTTCGGCATGGGCAGCGAATGCGTGCGCGCACCCGGCCCCGCGCCCACCAGAATATCCACCCGGAAATCCTCCAGCGCCGCGTAGAGCATCTCTTCCACGTCCGGCAGCAGGCGGTGGATTTCGTCGATGAAGAAAACCTGGCGCGCGCGGATGTTGCTGAGAATTCCGGTGAGATCGAGCTTTTTCTGAAGCACCGGCCCCGAGGTGGAGGTGAAGGCCACCTCCAGTTCCTCCCCGATGATCGAGGCCAGCGTCGTCTTGCCCAGCCCCGGAGGCCCGTAGAGCAGCACGTGGTCCATGGCTTCGCCGCGCATGCGGGCGGCCTGGATGGCAATTCCCAGGTTCTCCTTCAGCTTGGTCTGTCCGGTGAAGTCGGCCAGGTGGCGCGGGCGGAGGCTCGCTTCGAACTGCAAATCCTCGGCCTGGCGATCGCCGGAAATCAGTTGCCGGTCGGGCATGTGCTACCAGCTTACCGTACCAGTTCCAGAGCGCGCCGGAAGAGCGGTTCGAACTCCGCGGACCCAGAGGGTACCCCGCCCGCCGCCTTGGCCTTGCGCACCGCGGCCTCGGCCTGTGCGCGCCCGCAGCCCAGGTTCAGCAGCGCCGAGAGCACGTCCTGATCGACGGGCGAAAGCGTGGCCGCGTCGGGCGTTCCCGACTCCTCGCCGGTGGCGGCCGGCAGCTTGTCGCGAAGTTCCAGCACCATGCGCTCGGCGGTCTTCTTGCCGACCCCGGGAATCCGCACCAGCCGCTCCACTTCCCCGCGCCGGATGAAGTTGATGAGGTCCGGCGCCGCGAGGCCGGAGAGAATCTTCACCGCGAGCGTCGGTCCGATGCCGCTCACCCCGATCAACTTTTCGAACAACGCCTTCTCATCCTGGGTAAAGAAGCCGTAAAGAGCCAGGGCGTCCTCCCGCACGTGGGTATGGATGCGCAACCGGACCTCCTTACCGGGTTCGGGCAGGCGCGTGAACGTCGAAACCGGGATGGTGACATCGTATCCCACCCCGCCGGTCTCGACGATGGCCTGGTTGGGATGCTTCTCGATCAGTACGCCGCGCAGTAGAGCGATCATCAATACGATTGTAGTGGTAGCGGCGTCGCCAGGCGCGAGTACCATGATGGGACAACAAAACGGGACAGCGCAAGCCCTGTTTCTACGTGGTTCTGTTCACGTCCTGAAACCTGTATGTGAAACGCGGTCAGCTGAAAGGGATATCCACCTGAACACAACGGCCGGGGGTCGCGGCGTTGACGCTGGCGGCTATCCTCCGGACGTAGTGTTGCACGATCCGCCATTGCGAACTTCCGAGCACCACAATCGCAATTCCGCGACCCTTCAAATTCTGTTGCGCCGCCATATTCTTATCGGTCGTCAGGAGCAGCTCAAATCCGGCCTCCTCAGCCGCTTTGAGCAGCTCGCCGTTGGCCAGTTCGTCCCAACCGGCATCCTTCGCTTTCGTGACGGTGTGGCCTTCGAGGAACGGGATAAGCGGCGCGGGCGTACCGTGATCAAAAAGAATGCGCATCGACGGGCGTCAACGAGCGGCCGGCGGGAGGTACGGCATCAAGACTGCGGGCCGCAAATTCGAGCACGCTTACAATCTGTTCCCTTGTCACGTCGAACCACTCCATGATTTCCTCTATACTTGCCCCGGATTCGAGGTTCTCGAAAACGGTGGAAACCGGCATACGGGTGTCCTTAAAAACCCACGCGCCGCTGACCTTGCCGGGGACGCTCTCCACGGCGGGGCACTGCGACCAATCGAGATTCGCCATCGTGAGGCCTCCTGACCTCTAGAATAGCGCTTAACTTTTCAGGAAGCACCGGTGGGAAAGATCAGAAAAAAACCTCGGCGGCCTCCCTCCCCAAATCTTCCCTTTGTAGTGGTACCCGCGCCAACCCGCGCGTCCAGCCATCCTCCCTCCAAACCGCGGCGCTATAATTTTCTTTCACAGGAGGAGTCTATGCCCCGCTTCATTTCGTTTCTGACGCCCGTTCTGTTGCTGCCGCTCGTGAACTGCGGCGGCTCGCAGCACGACGTGCAGGAAAAGTACTTTCTCATCTCCGCTAATACCAAAGTCCCCTACTGGCAGGAAGCCGCCGCCGGCTTCAACCACGCCGCGGCCCAAATGCGTGTCCATGCCGAATTCGTGGGCCCCGAGACCTACGACCCCAAGGCCCAGCACGAGCAGTTCCAGGACGTGCTCAAGCAAAAGCCCACCGGCATCCTCGTCTCCGCCAGCGCCCCGGACCTCCTCAACCAGGACATCGATGCCGCCGTCGCCCAGGGCGTGCCGGTGATTGCCATCGACTCGGATGCTCCCGACAGCAAGCGCCTGTTCTTCATCGGCACCGACAACTATAGGGCCGGCGTCACGGGTGCGCGCATGCTCGCCAAAGGTCTCGCCGGCAAGGGCAACGTGGTGGTCTTCACCATCCCCGAGCAGGCCAATCTGAAAGACCGCCTGCGGGGCTACACCGATGTCTTCGCCGAACACCCGCAGATCCACATCACCCAGGTGATCGACGAACATGGCGATCCCGGCGCAGTTTTCGACCGCACCATGGAAATGGTGGAAAAGGGCGCCAAAGTGGACGCCTTCGCCTGCCTCACCTCAATCGCCGCGCCCGAAGTCGCCGAAGTGTTGGGCCGCAAGAACGTCACTGGCAAGCTGGTCGTCGCCATGGACACCGACCCGCGCACGCTGGAAGGCATCCAGAAGGGCCTCATCACAGCCACCATCGGCCAGAAGCCGTTCACCATGGCCTACCTGGGAGCCAAACTGCTCGACGACCTGCATCACCACCCGCTTGAGTCGCTGACCACGAACTGGCCTCAGGATTCCTTTTCCCCGATCCCCACGTTTGTGGATACCGGCGCCACTCTGATCGACAAAAGCAACGTAGAAAGTTTCATTAGAGCGCGCAACTCCGCCACCGCCGCCAAGTGATCGTCCAGGTTGGCCTCCCTAAGACCCAACACGGCTAAGTCTCGCGCCGGTTTTCAGTGAGCTAAACCGCTTCGCGGTATTCGTCTTCGGTCCAGCAGCAGGTTGGGGCGAGGCTCCTTTAGACTGGATCGGGTTATTTCCGCACACCGGCGCCCGGTCCTACGTGTCACAGCAGCGCATGCCGGCGATAGAACCAGGTCTTGACCGCTTGCACCAAGATCAGGTATGTCAGGGCCAGCAGCGAAATCGCGCCCAGCAACGATAGCGGTATGGGGGTGAACCCGAGCAAGGGGCCGAGCGGCGTGTACGGCAACACGGCGCCGAGGACGGAGACGGCCGCTACACTGAACAGCAACTGCCCGCTCGGACGGCTCCGAAACGGGCTGCCCGCCGTCCGGATCACAAATACCACCAGCGTCTGCGTGGCAAGGGATTCCACGAACCACCCGGTCCGGAACAGCGGCGCGTTGGTGGCAGCGTGGAACCACCAGAGGAGGACGCCAAAAGTGAGGAAATCGTAGATGGAGCTGATGGGGCCGATGATCGTCATGAACTGGCGAATGAACCCGATTTGCCACCGCTTGGGCTTGTGCAGCAGGGCCGGATCGACATTATCGCCGGGGACGGCGATCTGCGAAGTGTCGTAAAGAAAGTTGTTCAGCAGGATTTGAGTCGGCAACATGGGCAGGAATTTCAGGAAAAGCGATGCCGCGGCCATGCTGAACATATTGCCGAAGTTGGAGCTGGTGCCCATGATGATGTACTTCATGATGTTGGCGAAGCACCGCCG